>JGI26081J50195_1000396_pt1 | contig 19132 bp, 14 predicted proteins | sample SaaInl74LU_5_DNA_FD_50195 | JGI IMG/M metagenome (IMG submission 50195) | reverse complement strand
GTTAACCTTACCAAGCCCGGCAACCGTATTCACGAAATGGGCAGTGCCCGCATGGGCCGCGACCGAAATACGTCTGTGCTTAACGGCTGGTGTCAGGCACATGATGTACCCAACCTGTTTATCACCGACGGCTCGTTCATGACCTCCGCAGCGTGTCAGAACCCATCGCTAACCTACATGGCGTTTAGCGCACGCGCAGCGCACTATGCTGCCGATCTTATCGAGCAGGGGGTTATCTAACGGGCGAAGGAAGGGTCGTGCGTGGCGTAAAGAAACAGGATCTTCCTCAGAAAACCTGTCCCGTTTGCAAGCTGCCTTTTGCGTGGCGGAAAAAATGGGAGAGGAACTGGGACGAGGTTAAATACTGCTCGGAACGATGTCGCCGGTCTGCCAAAGTGGTTACCTAGAGTACTCTAGCCCCCGGGTTGTCTATACGAGGGTAAATTATTCTACGCGCCACCAAGCCCCAGTTTTCCCCGTACTGCGCTAAACGCCTCGAACTGACTGAGATAAACCTCGCCGCTGAGGTGGTCGAAGAAGTCAGTACGATTGAGCATATCCATCACCGGTCCTTTCACCTCCGACAGGTTCAGCGTAATGCCCTGCTGTTTCAAGCGAAGATTAACCGCCTCTAGAGTTTCGAGCGCGGTGTAGTCGATCTCGTTAATCGCGGTACACATGAGGATCACGTGCGCAATGTCGCCGTTGTCGAAGGCTGCGGAATAGATGCGTTCTTCGAGATAGGATGCATTGGCGAAGAATAAACTTTCATCGACACGAAGCGTAAGAATCTGCGGGTAACACTCAACCTGATAACGCCGCACATTGCGGAAATGTTCGGTGCCCTCNATAAGNCCCACTTCGGCAATATGAGGNTTGGAAGTACGGTAAAGGTGCAAACCAATCGATACTAAAATGCCGCAGGACACTCCAGCCTCGACGCCAAACCCTAAGGTGATAAGCATAGTGACAATNACTGCTGCNGTATCTCCCTTNGAAACTCGCCAGGTTTTTTTGATAACCGAGAAATCAACGAGAGCGATCACCGCAACAATAATGGTGGCGGCAAGAGTCGCTTTAGGTAGGNTGTAAAGTAATGGTGTGAGAAACAGTGAGACTATGCCGATAAATGCGGCAGTCATCAGGCTCGCCGCCTGAGTCACCGCGCCGGCGTCGAAATTGACAACCGAGCGCGAGAAGCCGCCCGTTACTGGCAGCCCGCCNGAGAAAGCNGAGGCGAGGTTTGCGGTACCAAGGCCGATGAGCTCTTGGTCTGCGTCGATNCGTTCTTGGCGTTTGCCGCCAAGTGTACGACCAACCGAGACCGATTCAACATAGCCAATAATAGAGATTAGAAGCGCCGGCAGCCAGAGCGCCTCGACAAGTTCGATTGAGAAGTCCGGCATAGCGAGCCTAGGCAGGCCGGTAGGAATTGAACCGACTACTGCAACGCCATTGCTTTCTAGTCCTAACGATGCGACTGCTACGATAGTAGCGATTACCGCAAATACAGGCGCGACTCTGCTGAGTAGCTGTGCGTGGAAGCGGCTCAACCCTAGCGTCATAAAAAGTGCGACNCCGCGTGCCTTTACCANCAGCAGAAAAAGAATTACGCCGGCACCGATCCAAAGCGTTGAAAAATTCAACTGAGGCAAATGCGNCCAGAGCGAATGGANTAATTCGCCCAGCGTGTCTCCGCCTGCTTGAATGCCAAAAATATGGCGTAGCTGACTAAGGGCGATGATGATGGCCGACGCTGTGATAAACGCCGACACTACAGTGTGCGAAAGAAAATTAGCAAGAAAGCCGAGTCTTAAAAAGCCGAACGCGGCGAGCATGCCACCCGACAGCGCAGCAAGCGTGATTGCGGCCGCAGTGACGCTTACGTTGCCACCGGCAGAGACTTCGCCGACGGCAGCTGCTGTCATAAGTGATGCAATGGCTACCGGCCCGACCGACAGCGTGCTGCTGCTGCCAAAAAGCGCGTAAACCGCGAGCGGAAGAATGCTGGCGTAGAGGCCGACTTCCGCAGGCAGCCCTGCGAGCAGCGCGTAAGCAAGGGACTGCGGAATCAACATGATCGTGACGATAATCGCGGCGATCAGATCGCTGCTAAAAGTCTCTCCATCGTANCCGCGCATCCAGCGCAGCGCCGGCAGTAGTTTNTCGCTCCTTCGCATTCGACTCTATCCTTAGCTTACAGTATTCCGTCACTCGGCAGTGCAGGGTGATTCCACATCACAAGAAAACTAGCCTNTGAGAGACTTTAGTTTTTTTGGAGCAGCAAGCCATTCNCGGCCCTTNAACATAGCATGCCAATAGATCGCCGGAAGCATGTCCTTCTTTAGTATCCATGCTGCCCACGTNGGGCGTGTGCCATTAAGTAAAAACGAGGGGAACGACGGAAGAAGCTTGCCACCGTAGCCAAATTCNGCGAGTACGATTTTACCACGCTCGACTGTGAGTGGGCATGAGCCGTAGCCATCATAACCGGCCTGCAGCTCCTGGCCCTTTAGGGTGTTGATGATATTCGCAGCGACCACAGGCACTTGCTTGCGCACCGCCGCCATGGTCTTGGCGTTNGGTGTGTTCATGACGTCTCCCAGTCCCCACACGTTCGCAAACTTCTTGTGCTGGAGGCTAAACTGATCAACATCGAGCCAACCACCGGCATCGGCGAGCGCGCTTTTGGCAACAAATTCAGGCGACTTCTGTGGCGGGCACACGTGAATCATATCGAACTCTTCGCAGATCACCTCGTTCTCTTTGCCAGCCTCAGATGACTTGAAGTAGGCGCGCTTGTTCGCGCCGTCTACTTCGACGAGCGTNTGATTGAAATGAGTCTTTGCCTTGTACTTGTCGATGTAGCTTTGCAGCGCAGGAACATAGGCCGCGACGCCAAAAAGAACGCCTCCCGCATTGAAGAAATCGATACTAATATCTTTAAGCGCGCCGGTACGATACCAATGGTCGCCCGAGAGGTAGAGCGCCTTCTGAGGCGCGCCAGCACATTTAATTGGCATAGGCGGCTGGGTAAAAATAGCGCGCCCTTTCTTTAATCCTTTAACCAGCTCCCAAGTGTAAGCCGAGTGTTCGTATGAATAATTGGAGGTAACGCCGTTCTTGCCTAGGCTTTCTTNTAGGCCTTTGATGCCATCCCAGTTGAGCACAAGGCCCGGCGCAACGATAAGCTGTTGATAGTGCAGAGACTGTNCGTTGTCTAACTGCACAGTATTCTCGGTAGGCGNAAAGCCAACAACAGATTGTTTAATCCACGANACATTATGAGGAATAAGGTCACGCATATTGCGTTTAGTTTGCGTGTTATTGAATACGCCCCCGCCCACCATCGTCCATCCGGGTTGATAGTAATGCGATTCTGCAGGGTCTATTAAGGCAATACGCAAATCGCCTTTGCGTTTGAGCAAACTTGCCGCTGCGGCGATTCCGCCCGATCCGGCGCCAACAATGACCACGTCGAAAGAGGGCTTTGCAGCACCTTCATTTGGCGCAGAGGAGGCAGTTAACTCGTTATCCTTAACATAAGGTTTAACTGCGTCACTTACATCGAATCCAACTTCCTTAGCCGTTGCCAAGACTTCTTGAGCACTAGCGCCGCGGCTTACCGCTGCTGCTGACCAAAGGCAAGTAGACCGATTACCAGTGCGGCAGTAGGCGTGCACTTTCTCGCTTTTCGCCTGCGCCTCGTCGAGAAGGTCGGCAAATTTTTGCACCTGCGCGTCTGTCTGTTCGCCTGATTTGAACGGAAGATTAACGACCGTGATACCAAGCGCTTCGGCTGCAGCAGAAAGTGTCTCGAATGCCACCTGGTCTTGTGATTCGCCATCGGGGCGATTACAAACCAGTGAGGTCACACCATTGGCTTTGAGCTCTGCCAGTTCTTCAATCTCAACTTGGGCTGAAACGGTGAGTGTAGTGTTTAGCGTCATGATGCGCATTTTATTCTCCTAGAAATGTTGGCTCATAGTTGACTNATAGTTGACTTATAGTCGGCCATAAATCTTTCTTAGTCGCTTTGATCTATCTATTTAAATGCATTGATCGGAATTTTGAGATACACGAGACCGTTATCTTCGGCCTTCGGGAATTCGCCAGCGCGCACGTTTACCTGCAGCGACGGCAGTATTAGGTGCGGCATGCCGAGTGTCTTATCACGCGCGGTGCGCATTCTCACGAATTCATCCTCGCTTACTGAATCTTTAACATGAATATTGCGTTCGCGCTCTTCGGCTATCGTAGTCTCATATTCGAGTTCGCGATCGTTAGGTCCGTAGTCGTGGCACATAAACACGCGGGTTGCGCCGGGAAGCTCGAGCAATTTGTGAATCGAGCGGTAAAGTGTTGCCGCATCGCCGCCAGGAAAATCAGCTCGCGCTGTGCCTGCGTCAGGCATAAACATCGTGTCGCCAACAAACAAGGCATCGCCGATCAGATGCGACATACAAGCCGGAGTGTGTCCTGGAGTGTGCATGACATGCGCCTCAAGGTTGCCGATTTTGTACGTTTCGCCATCGGTGAACAGGTGGTCAAACTGCGAGCCATCGTGAGCGAGCTCGTCATCGATGTTGTAAATACCACCGAATACTTTTTGTACCGTTTTTATCTGTTCGCCAATAGACAGCTTGCCACCGATCTCGTCGCGAATGTAGTGACCTGCTGAGATATGATCCGCGTGTGCGTGTGTCTCCACGATCCATTCGATTTTAAGCTCGTTATCGCGAATAAATTTGATAATCGCATCGGCGCCTTCGTGGCTTACACCGCCCGAGGCGTAGTCTAAGTCGAGCACGCTATCGATGACGGCGCATGCAGGTGAGCTAGGATCCTTGACGATATAGGAGAACGTGTTGCTCTCGGCATCAAAAAATGGTGTGACGACTGGAATCAAAGTGGTGTTGTCGATTGCTGCGTTCATATTGACCTCCTTGGTCTCGTTCCTTGTCCAATACATAAGTGATTGGCTCGCGTTTTCATTCTTGAGACGATTATTCGTAGCTTAAAGGCTGCGACTTACCGTAGAAAATTTTGTAAATAAATGCTGTATAAAAAAGGATCATAGGGACTGCTATCACGGTACCTATGAGAGCAAATTCGAGTGATGCCGTAGAAGAGGCGCTCTCCCAAATATCTAGTTTGCCAATAACGATGTCGGGGAAGATGCTATAGGCGAGCCCTAGCGCCATCATCAGACACATCACGACCATGCACACGAACACGATCCATCCGTAGCCGGCTTTTAGAATTTCTTCTTTCGACAAAACCCACAGAGCGGTGAAATACGCGACGCCTGTCATCAGCGGAATAGGGAGCAGACCAATTGCTGCAGGCAGCGTAAACCACTTCGCAGCGATTGTGCTGCTTGCAATGGGCGTTGCGATCGAAATCAAGAAGAGGCCAACGCCCATCGGAAGAATCGCGGTACGCGCCCATTTGGCCGCCTTCGTGTAAATCTCACCAGAGCTTTTAATAAACAACCAGCCGCAGCCGAGCACGACATAAAATGCGGGGAGTGACAAAGCGATCGCAATAGAGAAGGCGATGCTCGTTAGACCACTCTCGAGACCCATAACATAGGAGCCGAGCATCCAACCCTGCGACATGGCTGCTAAAAGCGAGCCGACGAAAAACAGTTTGTTCCAGAGGCTTTTGTATTCGGCAGTAACCTTGACCCGAAAGTCGAATGCGACGCCGCGCAGGATCAGCCCAAACAGCATTAGCGTGACCGGAATATAAAGGTGTGTGAGGATCATGCCGTGCGCGCTGGGAAACGCGATAAGCAGAATGCCGATACCGAGCACGATCCAAGTCTCGTTCGCGTCCCAAAAAGGTCCGATGGTTTCGATCATACGGTCTTTTTCGTCGTCGCTAGCAAGTGGGAGCAAAATGCCAATGCCAAGATCGTAGCCGTCTAGAATAATATAGAGCAGTAACGACAGGCCCATTAGGCTGACAAAGATAAGCGGTAGCCAATAGTCCATTACACAGCTCCTAGGGTGGCGGTTGGTTTCGGCGTGTTCGCTTTAGGCGCCGCGAAATCGATGCTTTCTTTTAACGACCGCGCCGGCTTAGAAGACATGTGCATGAGCGTGAGGATGTAGAACACGAGCAAGAATGCATACAGCAGCAGGTAACCGATCAGCGTGCTGAGCACCATGCCGCCGGCGTGATCGGCAACGACTTCGCTTGCGCGGATATACCCTTGCACAACCCAAGGCTGACGACCGATTTCCGTTACATACCACCCTGCGAGACTCGCAACCCAGCCGGCAAAAGTCATCCAGCTAAGGGCGCGCAGCAGCCACGGGCCGACCTTATTGCGAAACAGTGCGTAACTTCCCCACCAAGCGACTGCGAGCATGAGAAAGCCCATGCCGACCATCACGCGGAAGCTCCAGAAAAGCGGGGCCACCGGTGGATGCGCGTCTTCGAATTCGTTTAAGCCTTTGATTTCACCATCGACATGGTGTGTAAGAATTATGCTCGCGAGCTTAGGCACCTCGATAGCGAAATGGGTTGTGCGTGCCTCTTCGTCCGGAAAACCGAACAGGGTGAGAGGTGCGCCTTTTTCTGTCTCCCAAATGCCTTCCACGGCGGCGATTTTTGCCGGTTGATTCTCAAGCGCTACAAGCCCATGCAGGTCGCCCACAAAAATTTGAATGGGGGCAACAATGGCGGCAAGCACGACTCCGGTTCGCAGCACTTTCCATGTGGCGGGGCCATCAACATTCTTGCGAGCACGCCAGGCACTGATTCCTGCTACGAAAAAAGCCGAGGTGAGGAGCGAGGCGGTCACTGTGTGAATAAACCGATACTTGAACGAAGGATTGAATATTATTTCCATCCAGTCGTCGACCATAAACACGCCATTCTCGATCGTAAAGCCCGCAGGCGTATGCATCCATGAGTTGAGGCTCAGAATCCAGAACGCCGAGGTAGTGGTGCCTATCGCAACAAGGAANGACGAGANTAGGTGCACACGGTTAGATACAAGGTTTTTGCCATAGAGCATTATTCCGAGGAAAGAGGCTTCGAGGAAAAACGCAGTAAGCACTTCGTACCCTAATAAGGGGCCTGCGATATTGCCGACGCGTTCCATGAAGCCTGGCCAGTTGGTGCCAAACTGAAAGCTCATGGTGATGCCAGAAACGACACCTAGCGCGAAAGTGAGTGCAAAAACCTTAACCCAAAAGAAATAGGCGTATTCCCAGTCTTTGTTGCCGGTGAGCGTAAAGCGCAGGCGGAAAAAGACGAGAAGCCAACATAGTCCTATAGAGATGCTTGGAAACAAAATATGGAAGCTGATATTCGCCGCAAACTGAATGCGTGAAAGGATGAAGGGATCGAGTTCCATTGTGTGTCTCCGTGAAGCGTTCGGCCTTGCGTTTTTTAGGGCAGGTGTTTACAGGATGTAGGTCCAGATAGCCCAGCAAACGAGGGCAGTGGTTGGCGCTACGAACATCATGAGTACCATATTTCGAATGTGTATCATTGGCTATCTCCATTTTGGCGTGAATGGCGTTAGCGGAAGTATGCGCCGCCGACCGCCTTGGGTTTTGATTTGTATTAGGGCTAGTGCAGTTGCCATGCCAACTCCTTGATTTTTCGCTAAACCATTGTAATAAATGGAATAATATTTTCAGAGGGCCTGGTTCTCGGTGTCGTAGTCCGCTTGACGCTGATTTCGCGAACCAGAACGACATTAATGTCTATTTTATTTGACAAATATGTCAATAATGACAAAATTGGCTTTCAAGGAAGTCATTATGCAACTAATTGCCAGTAATAAAGCGCGTGATCTAGGCGCGATGCTCGAGGGNTATGAATGCCCTGCCATTCTCGTCTCTGCCGACTACGAGATACTTGCGACTAATCAACAATACCGCGACGCGTTCGGCGAGATCGAGTTCGCCAACACCCCGCGTTGCTATGAGGTGTCGCACGGTTACTCCAAACCCTGCGACCAGTCAGGCGAAGATTGCCCGCTTGGCGCTGCGGTGGCGTCGGGGCATAAAGAGCGGGTGCTCCATATTCACCAGACCCCGCGAGGGCGCGAGCATGTTGATGTCGAGATGCTGCCGATTCACGATGCCGAAGGCGACCTCGCCTATTTTGTAGAGCTTTTGCGGCCTGTCCCGCTTGCCAGCGGTGAGGTGTCTACGCAGGAACTGGTTGGATCGAGCCCACCTTTCGAGAAGATGCTCGCTAAGATCGCGCGTGTCGGTGCGACAGATGCCTCTGTGTTGCTATTGGGCGAATCGGGAACAGGCAAGGAGCTTGCTGCTCGTGCGATTCATATGGCAAGCAAACGGAGCGCCAAGCCGATGGTAACCCTCGAATGTGCTGGGTTGTCGGATTCCCTTTTCGAAAGCGAGCTCTTCGGGCATGTGAAGGGGGCCTTTACCGGTGCTCAGAACAATAAAAAAGGCCTGGTTGAACTCGCCCACGGCGGCACACTGTTCCTCGACGAATTAGGTGATATTCCCCTAGGCATGCAGGTAAAACTATTGCGCCTGCTCGAGACTGGGACTTTTCGTCCGGTCGGCAGCGGCGAGGTTAAAACATCGAACTTTCGGCTAATCTGTGCGACCCATAAAAACCTGCTGGCGATGGTTAATGAGGGCGGTTTTCGCAACGACTTGTTCTATCGGATCAATGTCTTTCCCATTGCCATTCCTTCGTTGGCTGATCGTCTCGACGACTTGCCGGCGCTGAGTAAAGCGATACTCTCGCGGTTCGCAGGCGGCGACAAATACCACCTTACCAGCTCGGCTATTCGGACACTCGCGGCTTATCGATTTCGCGGTAATATCCGCGAATTGAGAAATCTGCTCTATCGCGCAATCGTGCTTGCTGACACCAATGTCATCGATAGCCGGGTTATCGAAATGTGTTTCGAGGAGGATAATCTTATTGCGGGGTCGAAGGGCGATCAGCGTTTAACGGGTAACGATACTCCGGTCGAGGCGCCACATGAAGGACTGCTCGACGAGTTAATTTCTAGTCAGCAAGGTGGTGAATGGCCGTCGCTAAAAGACCTTGAGCGGCGCTATATCGAGGCCATACTTGCCGCGCAAGATGGCAATAAGGCGGCGGCCGCGGAAGCGTTGGGAGTGAGTGAGCGTTCTTTATACAGAAAGCTAAAAGGTAAGTGAGTATTTACTATAAAAATAGTATATAGATCGAACTAGATTGGTTTATTTCAAAAGCTACGGAAAAGCTACGGAGAGAGCAATGAAGAAAATTAAGATAGAGCAACATTTCAACCAGTCGGCAGAAGAAGTATGGGCGATCTTCGCCGACGTAACGCGCTGCGACTGGGTGCCGGCAATCGAGAAAATCACGCTAAGTGGCGACGTGCGCAGCTTCGACATGGCTGGGTTAGGCGAGGTTCAGGAGCGAATTATATTGCTCGATGCCGAGCAGCGGAAGCTCCATTATTCTGTTATCAAAGCCCGCTCGGTGTTAGAGCATCATCTCGCCAAAATACACATTACCGAGGCAGGCGAGGGCTGTCATTTCGTTTGGGAGACAGAGATAGCCCCCGATGAATATGCCCCGGCAATAGAGCAGGGCATGCAGTCGGCGTTCGCGCAGTTGCAGAAAATTCTCGCGTGAGTCTGAGCTAAATTGGTGCGTGTGAATGCCTAATCGCAGGGTGATGGTGCGTGATAAGCANCGTCGCAGTTTGCGGGTAACGGCGTGTGTTAGGCATTTTCTTGTGTGATTGGATTCAAGACGCGAGAGAAATAGCGGGTTTTCAGGCTAGAAGTAGAAAAATTCAACTATTTTCCTCCAAAAAGTGAACTTGGTACGCCAGTTGCAACGTTATTCGCACATACTTGAAAACGCATTCCGATGTGTGAGGAGATTCTCTCCCTCTCTCACCGCATCGATGTGCACCAACCTAGTTTTCAGTATTTTTTTAAACCCGCCAGCGTCTCGCTCGGCGGGTTTTTTTTGTGCAGCGTTTAGCCTTTGGTCTCGCTAAGTCTTAGATGTCCTTGATTCCCAATAGTCCCCATTGCTTGTCTGGCCGCGATAAAGGATGAAGATTGTTGTTGCAGGATCCTAGAACAGCGCGATAATCACGGCATCAACACTCGAGTCCGGTCCATGGTCAGACAGGTAGCAAAGCCCTTCANCAGTGATCACTATGACGACGGCGNGCTATTCGCCAAAATCGCTAAGGAGATCACCGAACAAGGCTTCAGCATTAACCCTGCTGCGGTGCCAATGCCGCTGGTCAGTGCGTTGNGTGACCATGTCGTGTCTATTAACGATGAAAAGTTCTCCGCCGCCGGTATCGGGCGCGGTAAGCGCTTCACCCGCAGCAAGTTTGTGCGCACCGACGAGATCTGCTGGATAGAAGGCGATTCGNAGGCCGGGCGNGATTGGCTCGTTTGGGCGAAGTCACTGCAAACATACCTTAATAGGCATCTGTTACTCGGTTTGTTCTCGTTCGAAAGCCATTTCTCTCTCTATGGTCCCGGCGACTATTACAAACGCCACAAAGATGCCTTCAAGGGCGAGGCGAACCGTGTGCTCTCGCTGGTGCTCTACCTCAATCCGGGCTGGACTGCGGACGATGGCGGCGAACTTGTGCTTTATCCATCAGACGCAGCCGCCGAGCCAGTCGATGCACCGATGCGACTTGCTGCGGGATTGCCCGCAGAGACCAAGGTCACCCCGCTCATGGGTACGTTAGTCCTTTTTCTGAGCGAAGACTTTCCCCACGAGGTGTTGCCCGCCGTTCGCGACCGCTACGCCATAGCAGGCTGGTATCGAGTAAACACGTCGGTAAGCGACAGAGTCGANCCCCCGCGCTAGAGCCTAACTCGGCACGGGAATTTTCAGAGTCTCTTTAACCTGTTCCATCACCACGTAGCTCGTCGACTCTTGCACGCCGGGCAGTGTGAGTAAGGTGTCGCCGAGCAGTTCGCGATACGCACCCATATTGGCGACCCGCGCCTTGATTAGGTAGTCGAAATTGCCCGACACGAGGTGGCATTCTTGCACCGACTCGAGTGTCAGCGCCGCTTCGGTGAACTCGGCGAAAATATCTGGAGACTTGCGCGAGAGGCGAATCTGCACAAAAACCACCAGTCCCGCTTCCAGCTCTGCTGGATTGAGTATTGCGCTATAGCCGCGGATCACGCCGTCGCGCTCCATTCTCTTCACCCGCTCCATGCACGGNGTAGTGGTAAGACCTACCCTGCGGGCAAGCTCGGCATAGCTCATGCGGCCGTTAGATTGCAGCTCTCTGAGTATTTTTCTATCGATTCTTGACAGGCTTTTGGGCTGCTTCATTTTCATATGCCAGATGATTCAACTNATAAATTGCATTCAAAGCAGACTTTATCTCATTTTTGATCGACTATGAAAGAGTATTCGCCAATCACAATCTCTAATCCGCGACTATACTGCGCTCAATTAACGNGGGTTAGGCAAATAGCGTGGCAGCATCCAGAACGAGCACCGAGCACGAGTACTTAGAACGATTACCAAGAACAAGCACTGATAACGAGAAGCGAGGAGAGCGACAATGTTAATAGGCGTCCCAAAAGAGATTAAGAACCACGAATACCGCATCGGTCTTACACCAGCAGGTGTGCGCGAGCTGGTTGGCGCCGGACATCAGGTGCTTGTCGAGACTCAGGGCGGCACCGCTATCGGCCTCACCGACGAGCAGTATGCCGACGCGGGTGCTGAGGTTGTCGTTAGTGCAGNCGAGATATTCGAGCGCGCCGAATTAATCGTGAAGGTAAAAGAGCCGCAGCCGAGCGAGTGCAAACAGCTTCGGCCTAACCAAACNCTGTTCACCTACCTGCACCTTGCCCCAGANCCCGAGCAGACCAAATTGCTGCTCGCCTCGGGTGCGACTTGTATCGCTTACGAAACGGTAACCGGCCACAACAATTCATTGCCGCTACTCGCGCCAATGAGCGAGGTAGCTGGCAGGATGTCGATACAAGAAGCGGCGCTATGCCTCGAGAAATCTAAAGGCGGCAGCGGCGTGCTTCTTGGAGGCGTGCCAGGTGTCGAGGCGGGCAAGGTAGTTGTTCTTGGCGGCGGCGTGGTTGGCCTGAATGCGGCGCGAATGGCGCTGGGCCTCGGCGCCGATGTCACCCTACTCGATCGCTCATTGCCGCGACTTCGCCAGATCGACGAACTGTTCGATGGGCGTATCAAAACGCTCTATTCGACTACCGACGCTATCGAGACTCAGCTTAAATCGGCCGACGCAGTGATCGGCGCGGTGCTGATTCCGGGCGCGTCCGCGCCGAAGCTGGTGACTCGCGAAATGCTCAGCCTAATGAAGCCTGGCTCGGTGCTAGTGGATGTGGCCATCGACCAAGGCGGCTGTTTCGAAACGAGCCGCGCGACGACACATCAGGATCCCACCTATGTGGTCGACGGAATCATTCACTACTGTGTGGCGAACATGCCCGGTGGCGTAGCGCGTACGTCGACGTTCGCGTTAACCAACGCGACACTGCCCTTCGTCATGAGTCTCGCTAAAAAAGGCGCGGAGGAAGCCATGCGTAGTGATGCTCATCTCCTCAATGGCCTCAACGTGTACCGTGGCGTGCTGACTGTGCCAGCGGTCGCCGAAGCGCAGGGGCTCAGTTATGTAGAGCCTGCCGAGGCGCTTCAGCACGGCGGATTGCAGGCTAGCGCGTAGCCTCTATCCACGCATCGATCTTGGCTTCGAGCATGCTCATAGGCAGCTGACCGGAGCCTAAGACTTGGTCATGAAAGTCGCGGATATCGAAGTTATCGCCCAAGGCCGCCTCGGCCTTGGCGCGAATCGCTTGGATGCGCAACATGCCGATCTTATAAGCGGTCGCCTGCCCTGGATTATTAAAGTAACGGCGTATCTCCGAGCGAACCGAGGGCTCGGGGCGCGGCGAATTTTCTAGCGCGTATTGCACCGCCTCGTCTTGCGTCCAGCGCTTCGCGTGAATGCCCGTATCGACGACCAAACGCACCGCGCGCCAGATCTCGCCTGATAGGCGTCCGAAATCTGCATACGGGTCTTCGTATCCGCCCATCTCTTTGCCAAGCCCTTCGGCATAAAGCCCCCAACCTTCGCTATAAGCGGTGTAGCCTTTATTGGCGCGGAAGGCGGGTAGACCCTCGAGCTCTTGCTGAATCGAGATTTGCATGTGATGCCCCGGCACGCCTTCGTGATAGGCAAGATTCTCTAAGCGGTGCTTCGACGCTGCGCGCATGTCCGACAGGTGGGCATAAAAAGTGCCTGGGCGTGAGCCATCTTTGGTTCCGCGTGCATAGTGTGCAGCGCCTCCGTCTTGCTCGCGGAACGGCTCTACGCGGCGCACCTGCAGGCCCGCCTTAGGCAAAATGCCAAAGAACTCGGGCAGTTTTTCGTAGGTAGCGGCAAGGATTGCGTCGGCGTCGGCAATATAGGCAGCNCGGCCTTCATCGGTGTTGGGGTGATAAAAGCGGTCATCGTTGCGAATGAAGGTGAAGAAGTCCTGCAGCGATCCTTCAAAGCCGACACGCGCTTTGATCTCTTCCATCTCGGCCTGAATGCGCGCAACTTCGCTGATACCAGTGTCGAAAATCTCATCGGCTGTTAGTGGCAGGGTGGTCATACGCTCGAGGCGCTGCTGATAATATGCCTCGCCATCGGGCAACGACCAAGCGCCTTGGGCACTGTCCGAGACATTCTCAAGATCGGCAGCAAGCCATGCACTAATCTGTTCATAAGCAGGTTGCATCGTGTCAAGAATCGCCGTGCGCGCCTGCTCAAGAAGCGCGTCGGCTCGCGATTGGTCTATCGTGCCCGCCGCAACGAGCGCGTTAAATTTAGTGGTTACGTCGTCCCACAGAGCTGAGCTNCCCATCGAATCGAAAGGCTCGCCGCTCGTGATTCTCTCGATTTCGCTCAGTGCCTGCTGATAGTCGAAGAATGGGGCGCGCACACCGTCTTGCGCGGCGAGCTGTGTGCGCGCGAGGTATTGCAGCAGGTAGCGGCCGCTCTGCTCTAGTCGGGAGACATAGTCGAGTGCGTCCTGCTCTGTATCGACGACCTGATAGTTGATGAGGCTATTGGGCAGAGACGCTTGGGGGCCATTGCGACCGAAGATAAACCCGTGGCGGCGGAACGGAATCGATTCTTCGGCCTGAGTGAGTTGATACACCCAAAGATCGAAAGAGCGTTTCGNCTCGTCGTTTAACTGTACGTAATCAAACTCGCTGCGAAGACGCGCAACCGAGTCTCTGCGCCACTCAAGCTGCGCATCGCTAGCAGCTTCGGAAACATCGTCGAGTTCGCCATGGGCGCTTTTGTCGCCCAGACGCGTCTTCGCGAGCGGCGAGAAATCGAGTTCTTGGGCGTATTCGGCATCGAGCCATTCAGTGAGCCGCTGTGATTCGTTTGCCTGGTTCATCGACGCAACCGGCGCGGGCGCTGCAACCGTTGCAGGCGTATCTGCGGGCGCACAGGCCGCTAAACTTAGCGCGGCTAAGAGGCTGAGTAGCACGAGGCGCACACCGTATCGCTGAGTTTTTCTAGCAATCGATGAGTAACATAAAGGCATTGATTTCATTCCTAATTCGATAAGTCGGTGGTGTGATTCGCCTGAAGCGAATCTAAGGCTTAGGCTGAGTGTATGCGGTAGGGCAAGAACCCAAATGGCATAAAACGACGGCAACTGGCCTAACGACGACGTCCGTCTATACTTGCAGAATAAAAGCAAACCGGTGGCGTGTCCATGAGCCAAGTTCGAACCTTGGTTTGTGGATTAACCCCTCAGCCTATTGCATAATCCCGACCCCGCCGATCAATTGGAATTCACCTTATGTGGTTTAAGAACCTTCGCGTCTATACTTTTGCCAAACCTCTCGCTCAATCGTTCGAAGAGATCGAAACGGCGCTCGCCGACAAGCTATTCGAACCCTGTGGTTCTATGGAGAAGGCGCGGCTAGGTTGGGTAAGCCCTTTAGGGCGCGAAGGCGAAATGTTAAGCCATGTGCAGGGCCCTTATTTGATGCTCTGCTCACAAAAACAAGAGCGCCTTCTGCCCGCGGCCGTGGTAAACGAGGCGACTGAGGAGAAGGTTGCTGAGCTAGAAGAACGGCAGGGGCGCAAAATTTACCGCAAAGAAAAGCGCCAGATACGCGACGATGTTTTCGTCACTCTCTTGCCGCGCGCCTTCACGCGCAATCAGCAAACCTTCGCCTATCTGTCGCTTGCCGATAATATGCTGATAGTAAATTCGAGCAGTGCGCCGAAGGCCGAAGAGCTGATTACTCTCCTGCGCGATACACTCGGGTCGTTGCCGGTTGAGATCCCTTCGACCAATCGCGCGCCGGCNGACGTGATGACGCGCTGGCTGCGCGAACAGCACGGCAGCGATAATTTTGTGATCGATGAAGAATGCGAGCTGTTCAATCCTATCGACGGCGGCAATGTCGTGCGCTGTAAAGGACAAGACTTATTCAGCGAGGAGATTCAGGCACACCTTGGTGCGGGCAAACAGGTTAAAAGTTTGGGCGTGACATGGAATAGCGTCGTTAGCTGCGTCTTGTCCGAGGACCTGTCCGTGAAGCGNGTTAAATTTGTGGGCATGAANGAAGAGCGCGATCAGGGCGACGCGGAAACTGCCGCTGAAAAATTCGATCAGGAGTTTGCGGTGATGACCCTNCAGCTCACAGACTTCTTAAAAGATTTTATCGCCGCCTTCGGTGGGCTCGAGCAGGGCGCCGACGCGAGCGCGTAACCACCAAACCCTTTCTCAGTGCAAATTGGATAGCAGCAGGAACCCCCGCGTAAATGGATATTAACAACAAGATCGCCGAGGAACTCGGCGTCATGGTGCAGCAGGTTGCGGCATCGATCGCTCTGCTTGACGAAGGCTCTACCGTTCCCTTTATTTCACGTTACCGCAAAGAAGCGACAGGCGGGCTCGACGACCTGCAGCTGCGAGACCTCGAAGTACGCCTGCGCTATTTGCGCGAACTTCAGGAGCGTAAACAGGCCATCGTGGCAAGCATTGCTGAGCAGGACAAGCTGACGCCCGAACTCGAAAAGAAAATCAATGCGGCTGAGACGAAGTCAATTCTCGAAGACCTATACCTGCCCTACAAAAAGAAGCGNCGCACGAAAGCGATGATCGCGATCGAGGCGGGCATCGAGCCACTCGCAGACAAACTACTNGNGAATCCAACGCTCGAACCCGAGCATGAAGCGGCTGCGTTTGTCGATACCGAAGCAGGGTTTACTGACGCCAAGGCTGTGCTCGATGGCGCGAAACAAATTCTTATGGAGCGCTTCGCCGAGCATCCAGAGCTGAGCGGCAGTCTGCGTAACTATCTCTGGGAAGAGGGCGTGCTGCAGTCTAGAGTTGTCGAAGGAAAAGAGAACGACGCGGCGAAATTTCGCGATTATTTCGACTACGATGAGCCGCTCAAACGGGTGCCCTCGCATCGCGCACTCGCCGTATTCCGCGGCCGCAAAGAAGCCTTCCTACATTCGGCTATCGCCACACCCGCAGCGGTAGCGAATGCCGATAANACGCGTGCTGACATTGTTCCCGAGCGCGCCGAACTGATGATCGCTCGCACCTTTGGCATCGCCGACGAGGGCAGGGCGGCGGATCGTTGGCTGGCCGAAGTGGTGAAGTGGACATGGAAAATAAAACTCCTGACGCGTTTAGAGCTCGACCTTCTCGGGCAGCTTCGCGATAGCGCAGAGGAAGAGGCNATTCGGGTGTTCGCCGAAAACATGAAAGCAATCCTTCTCGCCTCGCCGGCNGGCAGCAAGGTCACTATGGGACTCGATCCTGGTCTCCGCACCGGTGTTAAAGTCTCGCTTGTCGATGCGACCGGTCAATATTTAGAAGACACNGCGATCTATCCCCACGCGCCNAAAAACCAATGGGACCAGTCGATTGCCGTGCTCGCTGCGCTTTGCGCAAAACATAANGTCGAACTTATCGCGATCGGTAATGGCACGGCGTCGCGAGAAACCGACAAGNTGGCGAGTGACTTGTTAAAAAGGCATCCCGAACTGCGCGCACAAAAAGCGATGGTNAGCGAGGCGGGCGCTTCGGTGTATTCGGCGAGCGATACCGCACGCGAAGAATTTCCNGACTTAGATGTTACCGTNCGCGGCGCGATNTCGATTGCGCGACGCCTTCAAGANCCGCTTGCCGAATTGGTAAAGATCGAACCGAAGTCGATCGGCGTGGGCCAGTATCAGCATGACGTCAGTCAGATTAAATTGGGTCATTCGCTCGACGCCGTTGTCGAAGACTGTGTAAACGCCGTGGGCGTGGATGTGAATATGGCCTCAGCGCCTCTCTTGCGCCGCGTCGCCGGATTAAGCGCCTCGATCGCCACCAACATCGTTGCCTACCGCAACAGCAATGGCGCCTTTAAGACGCGNGCTGACTTAAAAGCGGTGCCACGGTTTGGCGAAAAAAGCTTCGAACAGGCCGCAGGCTTCCTGCGAATAGTTGATGGGGACAATCCGCTNGACGCCTCAGCNGTNCACCCCGAATCCTATTCGGTTGTCGAAAAAATCGGCGCGGCGGGNAAAAAATCGGTGAACGATCTGATCGGCAATGCGAGCTATTTAAAATCGCTNGATGCGAAAGCCTTTGTCGATGAGCGTTTCGGTTTGCCGACTGTGACCGACATTCTTGCCGAGCTCGAAAAGCCGGGNCGAGATCCGCGGCCAGAATTCAAAACGGCAGACTTCAAAGAGGGTGTCGAAAAAGTCTCCGACCTCGAAGAGGGAATGACGCTCGAGGGCGTTATCACCAACGTGACTAATTTTGGCGCTTTCGTCGATATCGGCGTACACCAAGATGGACTGGTACATATATCCGCGCTCTCCCACAATTTTGTGAAAGACCCCCACGCGGTAGTTAAGACCGGCGACGTGGTCAAGGTGAAAGTGATGGAGGTTGACGTAAAGAGGCAACGAATCGGATTATCGATGCGGCTCGATGACGACCCCGCAACACGCCAAGCCGAGTCTGCCAATCGTGGCCGTAATGACGGCGCACGCAACAACAGTCGACAGCAGCCCCAGCAGCGCACGAGCACGCCGGTAAAGACCGGCACCCTTGGCGATCTGTTGAAAGGTGCGATGAGAAAGTAGCGGTATGGCTCTTAAACCAACGATCTACAAAATGAAGTTAGCCCTCACCGACCTTGACCGAGAGGTCTATGAAAACCTGAGCCTAACAGTCGCCTGTCATCCGTCCGAGACGCTCGAACGAATGATGGTGCGCGTGCTTGCTTACAGCCTTAATGTCTGCGATGGGCTTGAGCTGTGTAAAAGCCTAAGCGACACCGAAGAGGCCGACCTCTGGGCGCATTCGCTCGACGGTGCGCTTTCGCTGTGGATCGATGTCGGCGAGCCAACAATCGAGCGTATTAAAAAGGTGTCGCGCCTCGCGCCGGATGTCCGCCTTTACAGCTTCAATTCTAAATCGCCGACCTGGTGGGAACTGTCGTCATCGGACATCGCCAAACTACCGATCAGTGTCTTCCGCTTCGATTGGGCGGGCGTGCAGGCGCTCGCGAAAACCGTCGAGCGCACAATGGAGTTCTCGATAACGGTAAGCGAAGGCAGTCTGTATGTGTCGACGTCCGCGGGCGATTGCGAACTTCGGCTAGAGCAGTTGCAAGATGGCGCTGCTCACAGGCGCTAAATTCTTACCTCCTATTGTTAGAACTCGAATGACTTCTCCTCCCCCCGTGTTCCTGTAGCCGAATAGGCAGAACAGACACCCCCCTGTGTGAATCTTAGACCACAAACTTTCCCCCGCGTCTCCCTCAAAAATACTTTTCAAATTGGTAAGAAAATTCTTGTAGAAGATGCCACATAGGCAGTATAAAGCGCGCGTTGAAACACGTGGTCGTGCTAGCACGCACCGAACTCAGCGCGCTGTTCTTGGGATAAGTGTCTACGTAACTTTCAGACATTTGTTTTGGCAATGTGGACTATCCACATGATTTGGGTTCTCGGCATCAGTCGCCTAGTAAAATAGACAGGCTTCCATTGTCCGCGACCGGTCGTTATTTGGAGAAGATTAACGATGCTTTATCCTGCTAGCTTTGGGGACAATCCCCT
>JGI26081J50195_1000389_pt1 | contig 19285 bp, 18 predicted proteins | sample SaaInl74LU_5_DNA_FD_50195 | JGI IMG/M metagenome (IMG submission 50195) | reverse complement strand
CTTCGTCTAGAGGCCTAGGACACCGCCCTTTCACGGCGGTAACAGGGGTTCGAATCCCCTAGGGGACGCCAAATTAATGCTACGGCATTGCAACCAAGCCACCTTTATGGTGGCTTTTTTGTGTCTGGCATTTCGTATTGTCATACATTTCAGATACCCAAGAATGGCAACCAGCATAGGTAATCAATAATGCATATCACACTCGCTCCCATGGAAGGTGTTGTCGATCATCTAATGAGAGACATGCTCACGCAAATTGGTGGGTATGATTTATGTGTGACTGAATTTGTGCGTGTTGTAGACGCTAAACTCCCACCTCGCGTTTTTTATCGTCTATGTCCAGAACTGCATCACGGCGGGGTTACGCCAAGTGGTGTACCGGTAAAAGTCCAGTTATTGGGGCAACATCCACAATGGATGGCTGAAAATGCGGTCACTGCGGTCGAATTAGGCTCACATGGAGTGGATATTAATTTTGGTTGCCCGGCAAAAACAGTGAATAAATCGCAAGGTGGGGCTGTACTATTACAATACCCGGATAAACTTTATGACATTGTCAAAGCTGTTAGAGATGCTGTGCCTGAAGAACATGTGGTCAGTGCGAAGATCCGTTTAGGGTTTGATGATACCGCGCTAGCGCTTGAGAATGCCGATGCAATATACCAAGCAGGTGCCTCTAGTTTAGCGATTCATGCTCGGACTAAGTCGGATGGCTATCGACCGCCTGCTTATTGGCCTTGGATAGCAAAGATCAAAGAAAAAGTACCCAATCTGCCTTTGGTGGCCAATGGTGAGATCTGGTCAGCGGCAGATGCTCAGCTCTGTCAAGCTCAATCCCACTGCGATAACTTAATGCTAGGACGCGGTGCATTGGCGTTACCTAATTTAGCACAATCAATTAAATTTGATGTGCCTGCCATGCCATGGGAAGCGTGTTTAGCGTTAATGGTAAAATATTCCGGCTATGAAATGTATGGGAAAAAAGGGCGCTACTATCCTAATCGAATTAAACAGTGGTTTAATTATCTTAAACGCCAATATCCTGAAGCTGAAACAATGTTCATGGATATACGTCGTTTAAAAGATGCTAAAGAAATCGTCAAGGTCCTTTCAACATAAACTTATCTTTACCATCTCTAATGATCATTTACATATTTCAGCGATCAATTCTATATANACATCTTGCATTTAAATACGGCTTTCGTTAACGTTGATGAGTGTCAAACACAACTCTGTTTCTATTAAACACAGATACTTTCTAAGGATATCCAAGGTGAATTATAAAAATAAACCGACTTGGATGTTAGCTGCGATCACTGCAACGATTTTATCCACGACAACACTCGTGGGCTGTGGTGATGATGCTGATAGCCAAATTCAGACAACGACAACCGATAAAGTGGTCATTAATCCAGACCCATTTCCAAGCACGTACACACCCATTCCAAGCACAACAACATTGATCACCAACGTGACTATCATTGATGGCATCGGTGGGATGCAAGCGAACTCACAAATTTTAATGGCGGATGGCAAAATTATAGGATTGGGTGCGGATATTGATACTCCGGATGATGTGACGATTATTGATGGTGCAGGGAAATATGTTACACCTGGGATCATCGACACGCACAGCCATTTGGGCGTGTATCCATCGCCTGATACACGTTCGCATGCGGATGGTAATGAAATGACATCGCCGGTTACCGCACAAGTGTGGGCTGAGCATTCTGTGTGGCCTCAAGATCCTGGCTTTCAACGGGCCTTAGCTGGTGGCGTTACCGCCTTACAAATATTGCCTGGTTCAGCCAACTTATTTGGTGGACGCAGTGTTGTGTTAAAGAATTTACCTGATCGCACAGTCCAAGACATGAAATTTCCTGATGCGCCTTACGGGATCAAGATGGCATGTGGTGAAAACCCTAAACGTGTCTATGGTAAAAAAGGCGGTCCTGCTACGCGTATGGCGAATGTTGCCGGTTACCGTAAAGCCTGGATAGGTGCTGCAGAGTATAAAGCGAAATGGGAACAATACGAAGCGGATGTTGAAGCCGGTAAAGACGTCAAAGCACCCAAGCGTGATTTAAATAATGAAACCCTCAAGGGCGTTTTAGATGGCGATATTATTGTGCATATGCATTGTTATCGTGCCGATGAAATGGTCGTGATGATGGATGTGATGAAGGAGTTTAATTATCAAATTGGCTCGTTCCATCATGCTGTAGAAGGCTATAAAATCGCCGATAAATTAGCTCAAAACAATGTGTGTGCGTCCATGTGGGCAGATTGGTGGGGCTTTAAGTTAGAAGCGTATGATGCCATTCGCGAAAATATTCCGATGGTGCATGCAGCGGGTGCCTGTGCTGTTGTGCATTCTGATTCTGACATTGGTATTCAGCGTTTAAACCAAGAAGCAGCTAAAGCATGGTCTGATGGTCGTCGTGCTGGTATCGATATCTCTCAAGCTGATGCGTGGCAATGGTTAGCAGCGAATCCTGCTAAGTCATTGGGTATTTTTGACCAAACGGGGTCTTTGGAAGTGGGCAAAAATGCTGATGTGGTGTTGTGGAGTGCCGATCCATTCTCTACTTATGCACAAGCTGAAAAAGTCTATATTGATGGTGGGTTAGCGTTTGATCGCTCGGCACCAGATACCTGGCCAGTCAGTGATTTTGAATTAGGCCAAATTGGCGAAGGAGATCACAAATGAAACGATTAACGACCTTATTAACGTTATTAACCTTGAGTACTTCAGTATTGGCAAACCAGTTTGCGATTGTCGGCGGTAAAGTCCACACGTTATCTGGCCAAGGGACTTTAGATGAAGCCACGGTGTTAATTAAAGATGGTGTGATTGAATCGATTGTTAGCGGTTCTGACGTACCGCTTGGCTATGAACGTATTGATGCCCAAGGAAAAGTGGTGACGCCCGGTTTTATCGGCGCGTACACAGCCTTAGGCTTAGTTGAAGTCGGTTTTTCTGCAGGCCAAGTGGATGCATCCACCACAGAACATCCGGTGACGACGATTGGTGCAGCCATTGATGTCTCTTATGGNATTAATGCTGATTCAACCTTAATTCCGATTACGCGTATGGAAGGGTTCACTTCTGCGGCGACAGGGATTGAATCGTCCGAATATTTGTTTAAAGGCCAAGGTGCCTTCATTCAATTAACCGATGATGAACCATTGTTGAAACCGCGTGCGTTTATGGCACTGAGTGTTAACAACTCTAGCGCGAGTGATGCTGGCGGTACGCGCGGGACGTTATGGGTGGCGCTCAAGCAGATCTTAAGTGAGGCGAAGTTTGCTGCTGATTTTAGGACCTCCAACAGTTTGATCCCGACTCAGCATTGGCATGGTGTGAGTACGCGTACTGATGCACAAGCACTATATGATGTCATTCGAGGCAACTCGCCGTTGTTAATCAAAGCGGATCGAAAAGCGGACATACTGAATATNATTGGGTTAAAGTCAGAGTTTCCTAAACTGAATATTGTGATCGTATCCGCATCAGATGCGTGGCGTGTGGCTGATAAATTAGCTGCAGCGCAAATCCCTGTGATCCTTAATCCTGAATATAATTTGCCTGGTGCATTTGATACGTTAGGCGCAACATTAGCCAATGCGGGACGTTTAGAAANAGCTGGAGTAAAGGTTGCCATAGGTATTGAGACACATAATATTCGCCTTGCCACTCAACATGCGGGTAATGCTGTGGCGAATGGTATGAGTTATGACGCAGCTCTAGCTGCATTATCGAGAAATGTTGCTGAAATTTATGGGATGCAAGATACTTTAGGTTCTTTAGCAAAAGGGATGCGTGCTGATGTTGTTGTATGGTCTGGTGATCCACTAGAAGTGGCTGAAGCCGCAGAACATGTCTTTATTGGTGGTCAACCGACGAAGATGGAATCACGTCAAACATTATTACGTGACCGTTACCTCAAATTACAACAAGATAAGCCAATGGGATATATACGCCCTTAAGCGTTACATATTACCTTTGTTGGAAAATAGACTAAGCCAGCTAAGTATGACTTGAGCTGGCTTTTTTGTTCGTGAGATTTGAGTTATCAGCTGCAACTAAGAGATGTTGCTAATAGAGGGCTACGAGTGGTGTGATCCAGTGAGTTAACATAAATTCAGCAATCATGGGTTGCGCTTCTGCTGTAGGGTGGATCCCATCGTTTTGCATTAATTCAGGGTTAAGCGCAATATCAGCTAAGAAAAATGGTACCAAGGGTACGTCAAATTCATCGGCTACATCACTAAACGCGCTGATAAACATACGATTATATCGAGCACCATAATTAGTCGGTATTTGCATCTGCTGGATAGCGACTTGCACATTAGCGCTTTGACTTTGTTTCACTATAGCGCGAAGATTATTTTTTAATTTTTTTATACTGTGGCCTTGTAACCCGTCATTACCGCCTAATTCAATTAAAATATGATCGGGATTGTGTTGTGTTAACAAACGCGCTAAACGAGCTAAGCCACCGTCGGTGGTTTCGCCACTGATAGATGCGTTAATAAGCGTTAGCGAGCTCAGTGTTGGATCTGCGGATTGGCTTAACATATTTTGTAACAAACTTACCCAACCTTCTTCTTGAGTCAGACCATATGCGGCACTTAAGCTATCACCTAAGATAAGCACCGTTTGAGTCTCGGTTTGCGTGTTTGATGCAGTGGAAGTGGATTGATCTATTGCTGCATAACTTGCCGTACTAAACACAACGCAAAGCAACCAACCATAAAGTGATAATATTTTCATGATAAAAACCGAAAACCTTATTAAAACAGTTTCTACGAGCGAAGGCGAGCTACAGATCCTCCAGCCGATTACTTTTTCAGTAGAAGCAGGCCAGTCCATCGCGATTATTGGCGCCTCTGGTTCCGGTAAATCGACACTTTTAGGCCTACTAGCGGGACTGGATACCGCCTCATCTGGCGAGATTTGGCTTGATGATGCCCCTTTACACAGCATGGATGAAGAAGCGCGTGCACAATTACGTGGTGAAAAAGTGGGCTTTATTTTTCAAAGTTTTATGTTGGTGCCATCATTAACCGCGTTAGAAAACATTATGTTACCCGCAGAGATCACTGGATTATCCGATCCTAAAGCGCGCGCATTAGCCGTCTTAAAGCAGGTTGGGGTAGAACATCGCGCTGGTCATTATCCTAATCAACTGTCAGGTGGCGAGCAACAGCGAGTAGCGATTGCACGTGCATTTATTACCCAACCTAAGATTTTATTTGCGGACGAGCCCACCGGTAATTTGGATGCGAAAAACTCAGATAATGTCGAGTCCTTATTATTTGAACTTAATAAACAATCAAACACCACATTGGTCCTGGTGACACACGACCCTGAATTAGCATCAAAATGTGACCGTCAATTATCGATGAATGCCGGTGTGTTAGAAGAGGTGACTGCCTAATGAGTGCAATGCCGAGACAATTGGCGTGGCGCTTATTCAAACATGAAGCCAAGCGCGGTGAGTTAAGTATTATATTATTTGCGATAATCTTGTCGGTTGCGGCAGTACTATCGTTGTCGTTATTTTCTGAGCGATTACAAGGCGCGTTAACGGATCGTTCTGCTGAGTTTATTGCTGCAGATCGTCAGTTATCGGCCCGAGCGCCACTTGATCCTGAATGGATCTCAGCTGCGCATACCTACAATTTAGCAACGGCGTTGCAAACCTCGACTCGCTCTATGGCATTTGCAAATGATGAATTGGCATTAGTGGACTTACGTGCGGTATCTGAAGATTACCCCTTAAAAGGAACGATTAAACTGGCGCCTGAGTTATTTGCTACAGGTGTGGCTACTGATCACATTCCGGCTTCGGGCGAAGCGTGGATGGATTCTCGTCTATTTCAGTTACTTGGGGTGTCTTTAGGCGATAAGATTGAACTCGGTGAAGCACAGTTTACGATCACCCAAGTATTATCGGAGATCCCCGATGGGGGCTTTAGTGTGTTTAATGCTGATCCTATGGTGTTAATCAACTTATCTGATATCGCCGCAACTAAGGTCACGGGACCGGGTAGTAGAGTGAATTACAAAGTATATTTCACGGGTGATGATAATGATTTGGATAATTATTTTGATGAGCTATCACCGCAATTAGATCGGCAGGTGCATCGCTGGTTATCCGTCCAAGATGACACATCACCGATTGGTGAATCAGTGGCTCGTGCTGAACAGTTTTTTTTACTGGCCTCACTCTTAGCGATTGTGCTTGCTGCAGTTGCGATAGGTGTGGCAGCACAGCGCTATGCTCAGCGCCATTTTGATCCGGTGGCGATCATGAAAACCTTAGGAGCGAGCACCGCAACGATTCGAAAAGTGTATTTATATCAGATTGTTTTTATCGCTCTATTAGGGATCGTGATAGGTGCCATTGTTGGATTTGTGTTACAGCAACTGGTCGTGAGTGCATTAGCCGACACAGTCGAGGTTTCTTTACAAGTATGGTATTGGCGACCGCTATTAATTGCTATTTTTACTGGCAGTGTGTGTGCGTTATTATTCTGTTTATATCCATTATTAGGGCTCTTTTCGATACCGCCTTTACGTGTCTTACGACGCGATATCGCCTCATCATTTAGTGCGCGTGGCGGGCAATATCTTACCGCGGGTGGAGCAATATTACTGCTCATGTGGGTATATTCACAAAACCTCAAAATCAGCTTAATTCTATTTGTCTCAGGTCTCATCTTAGTGGGACTGTTACTCGCAGCAACCTTTGGCTTAATTGCGCTGGGTAGAGTGCTGGGTACGGGGCGAATGGGCGCTTGGCAACTGGCGTGGGCAAGGATTAAACGCCGTAGTTTGGATAATTCAGTGCAGTTGATTAGTTTTGCGCTAACGATAATGTTACTGCTGGTTGTACTGGTTATGCGTAACGATATAGTGCAGCAATGGCGCGACCAATTACCCACAGGTACCGCCAATTATTTCTTGGCCAATGTCACTGAAGAACAGCGCCCGAACTTAGTCCAACATTTTGCTGATAATGGCATTGAAACGGATGGTTTATATCCTGTATCGCGCGGTCGTTTTGTTAAAATTAATGATGAGATATTACGCAACGATATCACTAAAGAGGAAGAAGATACGACCAATGAAACTCGTCGCGGTATGGGTCGAGAAGCGAACCTGACATGGGACACCACATTACAAATGGGTAATGAAGTGATTGCTGGCCAATGGCACGGGGAGTGGACGCCTGAGACATCTGAACTAGGAGATGGGATTTATCCTGTATCAATAGAAGAACGAGTGGGTAAGAGAATGCGTATCGGCATGGGCGATCAATTAACCTTTAATATCGGTTCAGAGATTGTCACGGTAGAAGTGACGAGTATCCGTACCGTCAACTGGCAAACCATGCAGCCAAACTTCTTTTTTGTATTACATCCCATGGCGATGGAGGCGTTTCGTGCCAGTTACATCACAAGCTTCTACTTACCGCCTGAGCGTAAACCTGAACTGACCCGTTTAATGGCGCCATTTGCCAGTGTGACTATGTTTGACGTAGATGCACGTATCAACCAAGTACGGAGCATCATTGATCAAGTCTCTGCTGCGATTGAGTTTATTTTAATTTTAGTATTAGTCGCAGGAAGTTTAGTGTTAATTGCACAAGTACAAGCGAGTATGGATGAACGTCAACGTGAATTAGCGATATTGCGTACCTTGGGTGCCAAAGGGCGTATGATCCGAGCTTCCGTTATTTATGAGTTTTTGATCATTGGTTCAGTGGCAGGCTTCATGGCAGCATTAGCGAATGAAGTCAGTTTGTATCTGCTACAAACGCAAATATTTCAAATGCAAAGCAGTTTACACATAGAGTATTGGGTAATTGCACCATTAACTGGGGCTGTGGTGGTCGGTTTATTAGGGGCAGCAAGTTGCTGGCGCCTCTTATCGATGAATACCCAAGTCCTACTAAGGAAGATGCTATAAGTGCCCATGCTCTGCGTCTGCCGTGTGACGTTTTAAAGCACCATAAATATATAATGACAGGGAGGATGTAACATACTATCCCTGTCATATAGTAGATTGGTCTTTTAGATAGTTAGATTATTTTTGAGCTAACGCAGCAAATGCGACATCCACATCTTCGAATTGAAATTGATAACCAGAAGCGCTCAGCACGTCTGGAAGGACTTTTTGTCCATAGAGTAGCAAGTCCGCAGATTCACCCATTAATACTCTTAAAGAGAGTTTTGGGACGGTAAATATGCATGGACGTCCAAGACTCTTTGCGTATGATTGTGAAAACGTCTTATTCGATACTGGTTTAGGGGCGGTAAAATTAACCGGACCTTGAATCGTATCCGTGTCTAATACGTGAGCGATCCCCGCCACCATATCGTCAATATGGATCCATGACATGATTTGTTGACCCGAACTTACCGGTCCACCTAAGCCTAGACTAAACGGTAGGCGCATTTTACCTAACGCCCCCCCATTAGCTGATAATACTACACCAGTGCGTAACAAGCAGACCCGAGTCGATTCTGAAGCTGCTTGTGATGCGATATCTTCCCATTGTTGGCAAATATCGCGAGAGAACTCCTCATGAAACTTTGTAAAGGTCTCGTTGATTAATGTATCTGCGGATTGACGGCCATACACACCAATGGCTGATCCACTTAAAAAATGAGCAGGTGGTTGAGTACTGGCATGACACAAATCGACTAACTGCTGAGTGATATCCCAGCGACTATGACAAATACGCTGTTTTTGTTTCGCACTCCAGCGCTTATCAACAATGGGCTCGCCAGCTAGATTGATCACTGCATCAAATTTGTTCAAATCAGTTAATGACGCTATATCGACATGTGTTACCCGACCAGCTTGGACGAGATCATTAAATGCTTCCATCACTTTTTTGGCAGAACGGCTAACCACATAAAATTGATGGTGGTTTGCATAGCGTTTGATAAAAGCTTGACCAATCAGGCCTGTAGCACCTGTGAATAATATATTCATCGTGTCTGCTCTCTATATTGAAACATTAAAATTGAGGNTCTTTTGAGCAAGAAATACTTAAACTAACCGAATCAGAGAAGCGCAGTGCATGTGGCTTATCAACTTCCACTTCTGCCCAAGATACCCAAGGGTGTTCTGCGGCAATTGCTAAAATATCGGATGTAAGCTTTTCTAATAAATAATAACGGTTGTTCTCAACTAAACGGATGATCGATTTGGTCACCGTTTTATAGTTAATCGCATTTTCGACTTCGTCTGATTGTGCAGCTTGGTGAGCGTCATACTTGATAACAGCATTGATCACGACATCTTGTTTATTTTTAATTTCATCGTCATTAAAACCGATATAAGTGCGTAAACGTAAATTTTTTATACGAATTGTTGCTTCATTTAAAGTCATATCACAAATTCCTGTTATGATAGAGGTATGTATTTTCATACCTAAAATTATCTTGCTGAGAGCACTATGGAACTAAAATCTTCTACAGCTAAAGTCATGGTTATTACCGCTGCGGTGATAGTCGTCTTAGCCGGCATCAAAGCGGCAAGTGCCATTATGGTACCATTTTTGTTATCGATCTTTATTGCGATTGCTTGTAGTCCGCTAATCAACCATGCATCTCGATATAAAATACCGAGATGGATATCTGTTACCCTAGTTATACTCTTAATAATCGTTTTTGGTTTCATGCTCGCTGGATTAGTTGGGCAATCTTTAGGAGAGTTTCGCCAAAATTTACCCAATTATCAGAGTCAGTTATCTGTTGAGTTCGCTTGGGTCATTGAACAACTCGCTAAAGTGAATGTGATTGTTGATAAAAATTTGTTCTTATCTTATTTTGATCCAGCCGTTGCAATGTCGGTCGCAACCAATTTTTTAAGCGGCATGGGCGGGGTACTATCCAACGTATTTTTAATCATTCTAACGGTGATTTTCATGCTTTTCGAAGCTGAAAGTATGCCTCGCCGTATTCACGTAGCGTTACGTGATCCTGGCATGAAAATGCAGCACATTGATCGTTTTCTAAAGTCAGTGAATGACTATCTTGCCATCAAATCCTTGGTCAGTTTAGGTACCGGTGTTTTCATTGGCGTGTGGTTATTTGTACTCGATGTACCGCATTTTATGTTATGGGCAGTATTAGCGTTTTTACTCAATTTCATTCCTAATATCGGTTCGATTATTGCTGCGGTTCCGGCTGTACTTATTGCTTTTGTTGATCAAGGCTTAGCCACTGCTGGTCTTGCTGGTTTAGGTTTTATTATAGTCAATACTGTCATGGGTAACATGATCGAACCGCGTTTCATGGGCAGGGGGTTAGGTTTATCTACGCTTGTCGTCTTTTTATCATTGATTTTTTGGGGCTGGTTACTCGGTTCTGTAGGGATGTTGTTATCGGTGCCGCTAACGATGATTGTGAAAATCGCAATGGAGTCTCGAGAGGAAACGATGTGGTTAGCCGTGCTTTTATCGGGGGATGAGCCCCTTGAAAATGCGAGCACCATCACCGACACAGATGTATCGCTGCATAAGGACTAAGCGAGATTCATCTCCATCCTAGTTCCTTCAATCTCTGGGCGTGATGTTATCTTTAACGTCGCGCCATATAAATCTAATAAATCATTAACGCTCGCCAGCCCGATGCCATGTCCTTGCTTATAGGTATCTAAGCGCTTGCCACGTGTGAGTATTTCCTGTTGCAGGTGTGATGGGATCCCNGGTCCATCATCAGTCACGCTGATNCGATGACCNGCGGATGAATGTTGAAGCGAGATTACAATATGAGAGACAGCTGCTTTGCAGGCATTATCAATGATATTNCCCAGTAATTCATACGCATCGGCAGTATCAAAGGCAACCATGAACGTGTCGTGACTGCACAGTAATTCGATACGTAGTTGTTTATCTCGATAGATTTTATCCATAGACTCAATGATTCTATCTACTACTGATAACATATTAATTTGTGCTTGCCAGCCGGCTTTACCTAATACTGAGCGTGCTAATTGGCGGTGAATGATTTGGTCAATCTGTTCAATCGGTGCTTTCGATTGTGAAGGGATATCCGCATCACCTTGCAATACACTCAAGGGTGTTTTCAGTGAATGAGCTAAATCTTGGAGCGCATTTTTAAATCGGGTGCGCTGCTGTGATTCTGATAGCAGTAATTGATTCACACTGTCTTTCACGGCATTGAGCTCTTTGGGGTAATCGCCATGAATTATATTATCCGCTTGTGAATAATGTTGACCAGATGCGACTTTTGATAATTGTTCGACTAACTGTTTTACGGGGCTAACAACAGATAATAAACTCAGTAAAAGCATCCCACTGATCAATAGTCCTACCCATAATCCGTTTTGCAATAAGCTTTGATTAAAAGTGTCTAGTTCAGCGTAATAAGCGGATTTATCTTCAATAATATAAAACTTAATTGGGATGTATTGGTTTTCACTTTCAAATTCAGCTGTGAACGTGTAAAGAAAAGTATCAGGTATAGCGTTGGGCGAATCGCTAAATATTGATTGGCCAATCTGTGCTTGTGGGTAGGCTAAAGGTGTTGCATTCAACATGCTGGATGAAGATTGCCATACGATGGTTTGATTCATCACAATCAAGGCTTGATAGCCCGATTGAGGCATATTTAAACGATCATCGAAAACATTGAATGGCATATTAATTTGACTGCCGTCGATTTCAAAGGACGCAATCAATGCATATGTCATCGATTCAAGCTCACTTTGTTTCGCTTTAATCAGACTATCTTGGTATGCGTTTGATACGGTTAACGCCAAAGAGGGCAAAAGCACTACCGTCACTAATAATATCGTCATGGTAGTACGTAGCGTTAATGACAGTTGTTTTAGGCCGGTGAAAATAATCGATATCCTCTACCACGTAACGTCTCAATAGGTTTAAGGGTGTTAGTTGGATCGATTTTTTTACGTAACCGTCCGACAAACACCTCAATTACATTACTATCTAAATCAAAATCTTGATCGTAGATATGTTCAGTCAGTTCTGTTTTTGAAATGACTTTATCTCGATTTAACATCAAGTATTCCAATACTTTATATTCGTATGCGGTTAACTCTAATTCTTGATCGTCGATTTTTACTTTTTGTTGTGTGAGGTGAAGCTGAATTGGACCACAGGTTAATTCTGACGAGGCATGGCCACTACTTCGACGTATCAACGCATTAACTCGTGCTAATAACTCTTGGTGATGGAATGGTTTGGTGAGGTAATCATCCGCACCTGCGTCTAATCCTAGTACTTTTTGTTCCCATGTGTCACGTGCAGTTAATATACAAACTGGGGTTTTAATGTCGTTTTCACGCGCGAATTTTAACACGCTGATCCCATCCACTTTGGGTATTCCTAAATCTAATACGACAGCATCGTAGGTGTACTCTTTAAGTAGATATTGCGCTTTTTCACCATCATCGGCTAAATCGACACTAAAACCTGCCTGTTGAAGGAGTTGATCCAATTGCATGAGTAATTGACTATCATCTTCAACCAATAAAATACGCATGAACTTATTCCTTATCTTTGTCAGTTTTTTTATCTGATTTTTTATGCGGCATGACTTGACCTGATTGACGATCAACTTTGACTGAGACTACTCGTCCTTGAGGGTTTAACATTTTGACTCGGTAATGTTGTTGTTGACGGTCCACTTTGAGCACTTTACCTTTTACGGATTTTTTTGCTGTAGCGATGGCTTTTTGTTGGTCAACATTGTTATTGGTGTTACTGGTTTGAGCCTGGCTATTGGTTGATATCATCATGCCAACAAACATGGTGCATACACACAGACGTAATGAATGACTTAGTTGATGGGAAGCCGAATAGGGCATGAATAGAATTCCTTTAGCAGACAACATATTGGTAAAATACTGTAACAATTATAGTGTGTTTATCTGAATACACACTGAATTTTTTCATGTCGTTTGTGCTACAGTTAAATAAAATATTATTTAGGATATTAAATGAAATTTCGCACCATTGTTAGCGTTTTTAGTAGCGTTATTTTTTTAGCCGCCTGCGCTCAAACTCCTAATACCAGCACGGTTCAACTTTCTCCATTAACTCAATGGCGTATGGGGGTGTTTGAGCCTAATACTACCATTAAGACCTCTGCGCGGATCAACGAAGGGGTATTAGCCAATGGAATGCGCTATTTTATTGTTGAAAATCAAACGCCCAAGAATGAAGTCGTTGTGCGGATGCGAGTGGGCGTAGGGAGCATGTATGAAGCTTCTGAGGATGCCGGTATCGCACACTTTCTCGAACACATGGCCTTTAATGGTTCGAAAAATGTGCCCGAAGGTGAAATGATATCTATCTTAGAGCGTTACGGATTACGTTTCGGGGCAGATACCAATGCCAGTACGAGTTTTGAAGAAACCATATATAAATTAGATTTGCCAAAGAATGACGCCGAGACGTTAGAGACTGCGTTATTTTTGATGCGTGAAACAGCGAGCAACCTCACTATCGAACCGGATGCTGTTGCCGCAGAAATTCCAGTGGTGCAATCCGAATACGAAGCACGTAATAATATTTACATGGATGCTTATAAAGCTTCATTAGCGCAATGGTCAAAAGGGTTACATTATGTTGACCGTTTTCCGATTGGGACATTAGCAACCATCAGTGGATTGACTGCTGAGTCGGTAAAGGCTTTTTATGATACACATTATTATCCTGCTAATACTCAGTTAATTATTGTCGGTGATATCGATACCCAAGCGACGCTCAATAAAATCGAAGCGGCCTTTGGTGATTGGCATAAGCCTAATATCAATACTGGATTCGAGGCTGGTTCGTTAGTGGTGAATGATGATGTGAATGTGGCTACCTTTAGCGGGCCTAATTTACCGACACAAGTCAGCTTATTCTATGTGACCCCGGCACGTTTACAGCCTGATACTATAGAAAATCGACGTGCCAATTATGTTGAGCAAATTGCTAACGGCATATTATCTTATCGGTTAAATAGCTTGGTGTTAGCTGGTAACGCACCGTTTGAAGGGGTTGGTAGCTCACACGGGTTAACGTTTAATCAAGCGGATGTGTCACAGGTCATTGCGCAAATGCAGCCAGATAAATGGGCGGAATCGTTAAGCGCATTGGTACTTGAAATCCGTCGTATGGTTGAATTTGGTGTAAGTGAACAAGAACTTATCAGACAAGTCAAAGCTATTCGTAACAGCCTTGTGACAACGGCTCAATCAGAAGATACGCTTCCTAGTGGTGCTTTTGCTAATGCCATCTTAGGAAATATCACGACCGGTGAGATCCTTAATGAACCATCCGCTTCATTGGATTTGTTTGTTGAGCTAATGGAAACATTTAGCGTGGAAGAGATCAATGAGGTGATTACACGCCAATTCACGCGCATTCCACCGACCATTTTTATTCAGTTTGCTGAACAAGAGACTGCCTTACCTTCATCTAATGAAATCAAAGGGGTTTATGACAATGCATTGACACAGTCAGTGACAGCCAATGAAGCACAAGCAATTAAAGCATTTGCGTATACGCAATTTGGTGAGCCAGGTAAGGTCATCGAGAAGTCCTATAATGACGCTTATGACTATTCGTCGTATACCTTTGCCAATGGTGTTAGATTGAATGTTAAAGCAACTGAGCTAGTGAAAGAAAAAGTGCTCATTCGCGTGCGTTATGGTAGCGGAACAAAAGCACTACCACAGTCATTAGCTGGTCTAAATGATCTTTATAATTTTTACATTGTGGGTGGCCTAGGTGAGCACTCAGTCAATGAACTACGTGAATTATTATCGGACAAAAACGTTTCATTATCATTTAGTGCTGATTTTAATGGTTACGGCGGTACGTTCAGTACGTCTAATGATACGTTATCAGAGCAGTTACAATTAATTACAGCTTACATTACCGATCCTGGTTATAGTGAAACGGTTTTGCCATTATTTAGAAAAAATGTGGAGCAGGGCGCGAAGCAGCGGAAAAATACGATAGCAGCGGTAAAAAGTTATGAAGTGAGTAACGCTATTTATGGTGATGATCATCGCATGGGACCTGCGCCCGTGGATGCAGTGTTAGCCAGAGATTTTAATGAGCTCAAAACTGTACTTAAGGCCGCATTAGAACGAGGTCCTATGACAATCACTGTCGTGGGTGATATCAATGTAGACAACGTTGTGGATGAGATCGCCAAGACTTTAGGTAGTTTAGACATTAATGTGCCTGCGCCTCGTCATGAGTGGATCGAAGGGATCCGTTTACAAGCACCCAATAATGTTATCTTGACCCATGAAGGGAATCCTGAAAACGCATCGTTAACTCGTTATTTCAAAACGACGGATAATAGTGATTTATCAGTCGCTTTGCAGTTACGAGTATTAGCCGCGGTGCTCCAATTGAAAGTCCAAGATGTGATACGTGAAGAATTAGGGGCGTCTTATTCACCTTCTGCTCGGGCATCAGGATCAAACGATATCAAAGGTGATGGTATGTTGTTTCTTGATACTTTAACCACACCAGCACAGTTAGCGTTAGTCGAAACAACATTTGATGAATTGATTGCCGGTGTCAAAGTGCCAGGGAATATCACTGAAGATGAAGTAAAACGAGCTATTGAGCCTATGTTAGCCAGCTTGAAAGGTGCCAAAGAACGTAATGGGTTTTGGTTATCGCGCTTATCTGCACTCCATACTAAACCAGATACGTTTGCCAAGTTTGAAGCTGCACCAGATATCTATTCATCCATTACACCGGAGGATTTAACGCAACTTGCTCAACGTTATTTGATTGCACAGAATCAGATTGATGTAAAAGTGCTACCGACGAAAATAGCTGAAAAATAGGCAAGCAACTAACATTCCAGATGCAAACAATGAAGGTAAATTATCATTCCACTGATATTTTGCCTCGTAATTGTTTTTGTAAACCATGTTTCGTTTTGCTATTTAAACGTTTACGCACTGAAGAGCGAGATGGTCGGGTTGCCTTTCTCGGTAATTGAACCACACCAGCTCCTCTAATCAACCGAACCAAGCGTTCAATTGCATCACGTTTATTCGCTTCTTGAGTGCGTTGGTTCTGTGCTTTAAGCACTAAGATCCCTTCTTCAGTGATCCTTGAATCTTTACGTTTAAGCAAACCTTGCTTGTAACGGTAAGGTAGATTTGACGCATGAATATTAAATTTTAAGTGGATAGCAGATGACACTTTATTGACGTTTTGGCCGCCTGCGCCTTGAGCACGCATAGCTTGCATATCAATGCTGCTATCATCGAGGTAAACCCCGTCATCAATAAAAATATCCATGAGAATAAATTTCCTAGCTTTAGCAAAAGGGCTATTTCAACAGAAATTGCTCTTCTGCTAAATAGGGCTTAGGGTAATACCTTTTTATAGGGTTTAACACTGACCTTGGCGTAGACACCAGCAGCAATATAAGGATCGGCATCAGCCCAAGCTTGTGCAGCCTCGAGTGAATCAAATTCAGCAATTACCAAAGATCCAGTAAACCCAGCAGGGCCAGGGTCGTTTGCATCGATAGCAGGATTTGGCCCTGCAACAAATAGTTTTCCGGCATCTTTTAGCGCGACTAAACGTGCCAAATGGTCAGGACGCGCGGCTAAACGCGCATCTAATGTACCGGGGTGATCTTCAGCGACAATGCTATACCACATAATATTTCCTTTGTTTAAATGGAGCTAGGTTAAGCTTTGCTTGTACCCGCTTTCATTGACTGAACAAATTCACCTAGCTCACTTAGCATCGCTGGCGTGTTATCAAGGTGCTTAGCGATAATATTGACGGTTGCCGACCCTGAAATTGCACCAGCTGCGCCTGAGTGAATTGCATGCGCTACTTGTTCTGGCGTTGAGATCCCGAAGCCTAGTAAGGGTGGAGCTACTTTATGTTTAGCTAATTTTTCAATTAATTCACTGGCCGGCGTTTCCGCTGCAGTTTCTGCACCAGTAACACCTGCACGACCTAACAGATAAGTATAACCACTAGATAATTGACCAATTGCTTGTAATGTTTCTTCAGTTGCATTCGGCGGAGCAATGAGTATTTGGTCAATCTCGTTACTACTTGCCACATCGATAAAGCGCTTTGCTTCACGCAATGGCACATCAGCAATGAGTATTGAGTCAACGCCACTCGCTTTGGCTTGTGCGTAGAACGTATCAATACCACGCGCAAGCACAAGATTTGAATACAGTAATAAACCAATTGGAATGTCAGGGTTATCACGGCGAATATCTGCAATTATATCTAAACACTCTGACGGGGTATTACCATTTCCTAACGCGCGAATGCTCGCCGCTTGGATAGTAGGACCATCGGCGATAGGATCAGAGTAGGGGAAACCTAATTCAAGCGCGTCTGCCCCATTATCAATTAACGTTTGAATGATTTGTAATGAAGTGGCTTTATCGGATCACCTAACATCACGAATGGCACAAACGCACCTTCGTTTTTCGCGTCTAACTGGGTAAACATAGTTTCATAGCGTGCCATTAGATGTCATCCCCCAACACTTGTGTAACGTGAGCAAGATCTTTATCACCACGTCCAGATAAATTTAATACGATAATCGTTTCTTCGGTTGCTTCATCGGCCATATTTAGGGCATGTGCCAATGCATGTGATGATTCCAACGCGGGGATGATCCCTTCTTTACGGGCTAATAATTTAAACGCATTAAGTGCTTCTTCATCGGTGGCTGCCACATATTCGGCGCGACCAATATCTGATAAATAAGCATGCTGAGGCCCCACTGCTGGGTAATCAAGCCCCGCAGAAACTGAATATGACTCTTCAATTTGACCATCGGCATCTTGCATAATATAACTAAACGCCCCGTGTAAAATACCTTTGGTACCGGTACAAATGGTCGCTCCATGTTCATGGGTGTGTAGTCCTTTACCCGCAGGCTCAACTCCCACCAAGCGAACGCTAGGCTCATCAATGAAATCAGCAAACATACCAATCGCATTTGAACCACCACCGACGCAAGCCACTACTGCATCGGGTAATCGGCCTTCTTTCTCTAAAATTTGTGCACGTGTTTCCTCACCAATCATACGATGAAATTCACGTACAATGGTTGGGAAAGGGTGAGGGCCGGCAGCCGTGCCTAGTAAATAATGCGCTTTGTCATAGTTAGCTGACCAATCACGCATGGCTTCATTAACGGCATCTTTTAATGTACCTGAACCAGCATTGACAGGAATGACTTCAGCACCCATTAAACGCATTCTAAAAACATTCGGCGACTGACGTTCTACGTCTTTGGCACCCATGTAAATACGCGCTTTTAAACCTAATAATGCACAGGCAAGGGCGGTTGCAACACCGTGTTGACCAGCGCCTGTCTCAGCGATGACCTCAGTTTTGCCCATACGCTTAGTTAATAAGGCTTGACCCAATACTTGGTTGGTTTTGTGTGCACCACCATGAAGTAAATCTTCACGTTTGAGGTACAGTTTAACGAGTGGATTAGACACTAAATTACGTGACAAGGTCATCGCAGTAGGTCGACCGGCGTAATCTTTTAACAACGACATGAATTCAGCTTGGAATTCAGGATCTTGTTGTGCGTCGATAAACGCTTGTTCCAATTGGTCAAGGGCAGGGATCAAGAGCTCAGGTACATACATACCGCCAAAATCACCAAATTTACTTTCTAAATTATTCATAGTGTCTCACTCGATAATAGGTGCGCAATTGTGAAAACAATTGAGTGATGTGTGAAAGTGATTTATCACCAGGTGCACTTTCTACGCCTGAATTAACATCTAATAACTGCACTTGAGTCGCTAATGCAGAGGTAATATTGGCCGGTGATAATCCACCCGCCAAGCCAATTTTTGATTTATCTTCAATCTCGTTTAATACAGTCCAATCAAACTGCTGTCCGGTACCCCCTTTTTCAATGTTATCCTTGGTAGTGACCTGACAGTCTAATAGTAACAAATCTACGTCGTTATAGGTGAGTGAAGGTAAATTTCCATCCACACCTAATGCCAACCATATTTGACAATATTCGGGTAACTGGCCCCGTAAACGAGTCACAAAATCTTGATCTTCACTGCCATGCAATTGCACGGCGCTAAGGTGTAACAGTTTCGCATATGACACAATGGTATCAATAGACTCATTAACAAACACGCCCACGTAATTAAATGGTGCAGTCTCAACAATATCTTGTGCGCGTTCAATAGTAATACAGCGTTTCGATTTCGGTGCAAATATCAACCCCA
>JGI26081J50195_1000384_pt1 | contig 19396 bp, 21 predicted proteins | sample SaaInl74LU_5_DNA_FD_50195 | JGI IMG/M metagenome (IMG submission 50195) | reverse complement strand
AGTACGGGATTCGGTCCGGCGAATGCGCTAGGGGAGCCCTTATCAGGCCGATATGCGGACGTCGAAGCCGAAGCGCTGCCCTATTATGAAACTTTATACCAACACCGTTTAGCTCTTTGATATGCTACAATCCTACGACCCCCGAAATGCAGAAATCCTCGTTTGGGTAGGCGATGGCCTGGTGCCGCGCGACCAAGCAAAAGTGTCCGTGTTTGACAGCGCCGTTCAGGGCGGCGATGCCGTTTGGGAAGGGATGCGCGTCTACCAGGAGGGCGTCTTCTGCTTGGATCGCCATTTGGATAGATTGATGGATTCGGCCCAAGCGATGGCCTTTGCCAACATTCCCAGTCGCGAATTCATCACGGATGCGATTAAGGCGACCTTGAAAGCGAATGGGATGACACACGATACGCACATTCGGCTCACGCTGACGCGCGGCGAAAAAATTACTTCGGGCATGGATCCACGCCTGAACCAGAAAGGCTGCACCTTGATTGTGCTGGCCGAATGGAAGCCGCCGGTTTACGACAACGCCAAAGGGGTGCGCATCGTGACCTCGGCCATCCGTCGAAACAGCCCGATGCATGTGGATTCAAAAATCCACCACAACAATTTGATCAATAACATTTTGGCCAAGATTCAGGCCAACCATGCCGGCGTGGACGATGCCTTGATGCTCGATAATCTGGGCTTTATCGCCGAGATGAACGGCACCAATATTTTCATGGTGAAGGACGGGGTGCTGCTCACACCGCATGCCGATGCCTGCCTGCATGGAATTACCCGAGCGCTCGTGATCGAGCTCGCCGCCGAGCTGGGCATTCACTGTGTGGAGCGCAACCTGAGCCTGACCGAACTCTATGCCGCCGACGAGGCCTTTGGAACCGGCTCCATGGGCGAATTGACCCCCGTGGTGGAAGTGGATGGCCGCGTGATCCACAACCGCCGCGGCTCAACGATTACACAGCAGCTGACGGAGGCGTTTCACCACTTGGCGGGCCGATACAGTAGCCCCTTGTAGCGTTACAATAGGGTATCTTCTTGACGAAGGATTACTTGACGGATAGAGTCCACTTGTTTTTTGAGTTTGTTGACATAGGCATCTCGCACCCCTATCGCTGTTGGACTCACCAGCGTTGATTTCCGCAGTAGTTGACGCAGCCAACGGTCGGTTTGTCGATTGAAAGCGGCATTTGTAGTTTCAATAAAATTGAAGGTATTAAAGCTCAAAAAGGTGTGACTTATGCTACTTTTTTCCATGTAGACGGCATTATTGCCCACGGAAAGATCTGTTATGTACCATTTGAATTCAGCGCCCGTGGGTTTGCCCGTCAAGGGATTTAGTTTTTTTCCTGCGTCTGATTGCACAATCATAACCTCAAGGAGTTGTTCCATTTCATCGAGAATGGCCAAAGCATCTTCGATTTCATGGATCATCCCAGTATCCCAACAATACTGTAATTGCTTTAGCGTGCCCAGAAAGCAAGAGTTGGTCCAAACCTCACTGGTAGCTATGTGGGAATAACTTCGGACAACCTCTAGGCCAATCTTCTGACGATGCTCGGGAATGACAAATTGTGCGTAGGGTAGTTCTCGAAATTCAGGGAGGGCCAAAATGCTACGACCCCAGTAATAACTCTTCATCCGGGTGAGATTCGGAAAGAGATAGATGTAAAAAAGCGGAAAGTCCTGAGATAAATAAAACATGTGTAGGTCGCCGCTTGAATTTTCAATGCGAAGCATCCGCTCTACCACGCGCTGTGAATACTGCGCATAATCTTCTGCCGTTTCGATTGGGGACCCGGCATCAAAATCAACCCTGTGAAGGGAGTCCATTCCGGCGACATCCAATGAGATGCCAAATGTTTGGGAAATTTTCAGCGCTTCTTCAAAGCTTAAGGCAGTTTCTCCGCGAACTCGGCGATACACGGAGTCAGATCCTACATCTAAAAGTTCACCCAGCCTATCCACTGCATTCAAATGCGTTGGAATAGCCTCTAAGGCGAGTTTTAGGAAGGCGACTTGATGAGGGAAGTGTGAGATGCTCATACCAAGAAAGGTAGGATATTTCTACGTTCTCTCCTGCAAAAAGGCTTTATCGTCCGTCGCCCTTCACACCCAATATGTCCATGCTTTGAACTTGGTTTTTGGTTGCCACCATCAGCTCTTCCAACACAGCCAAATCCACATCGGCAAGTTTGTTGATGTACAGGCAGCCCGCTCCAGTTTTGTGCTTGCCCAATCGGTTCAAATACGAAGCAAACTGCTCCAAGCCACCCAAACAGAGGTAGAGGGACAGAGAGGTTTTTCGAGGCGAAAATCCCACTAAGAACCAATCCCCTTCGCGGCCAGTAGCATAGCGGTAGCGCATATCGCCGTAGCCGACAATGCTGGCACCCCACATTCGGCCGGGATGGCCGGAAATGCGCTGCATCATGGCATGCACCTGGAGGGCATCTTCGCGACGCCCCGCATGTTCAATCGCCTGCAAAAACTCCGTGACGGGCACGGCCGTCGGTTGCGTTTTATTCTCCTGGGCCATACCTCAAGATAGCATGCCTGCAGCAACGGTGGCTCCGGTTCCCTCATCCACCAGAATGAAAGAACCCGTCACACGGTTTTGCGTGTAAGGGTCCATGACCAGGGCTTTGGTGGTCTTTAACTGAATTTTGGAAATGCTATTGGCCGTGAGGGGCGATGCCTGCCCTTGAAACTCCAGCGAACTAATGTCTAATACCCCATGGACATGGCTGATCATAGCACGCGCTTCCGCACTGCCATGACGAATCACAAACTTGGCCCCTGGACGCTGAGGACTATTGTCTAACCAGCATAAGGTGGCCTCAGGTGCTTGCTCCAATTGAGGACTTGTTCCGGCAGATAAGGTATCCCCGCGGGAAATATCGACATCATCTACTAAGGTGAGTACGACGGATTGCCCGGTGTGCGCCGTTTCAAGCGTTTGAGAGCCCAGGTGGATTTGGGCNATATCACTTTCTAAGCCTGAAGGCTGCACCACAATGCGGTCCCCCACAGAGATCTTACCGGAAGCCACTCGCCCTGCGTAGCCCCGAAAATCATGATGCATATCCGAGTGGGGACGTATGACGGTCTGAACAGGAAAGCGAAAATCACTTTGGGACTCTGGGCGATCCACTTCAACCGTTTCCAGATGGTGCAGCAAGGTGGGCCCCTGATACCATGGCATATTTGGACTTGGATCTACTACATTATCCCCGAGAAGCGCCGAAATAGGAATGAAGGCCACATGCTTCAGCCCAGCAGCAGTTTGCACGGATGCGTAATCAGCAACGATAGCATCATAAGCAGATTCGTTAAAATCAACCAAGTCCATTTTATTGATGCAGACCATAATATTTGGAATGCCCAATAAGCCCGCAATAAAGCTGTGACGACGGGTCTGTTCTACGACCCCATGGCGGGCATCGACCAAAATCAAAGCAGCATCGGCAGTGGACGCCCCAGTGACCATATTTCTGGTGTACTGAATGTGTCCAGGGGTATCAGCAATAATGAACTTGCGCGCGGGGGTGGCGAAGTAACGGTAGGCCACGTCAATGGTGATCCCTTGCTCGCGTTCGTCTTTCAGGCCGTCGGTAAGCAGGCTAAAATCAATGCGCTCCAAGCCTTTCCGTTGAGAGCTCTTCTCGACCGCTTCCATCTGGTCGATGTACACGCTTTTCGAGTCAAATAAGAGGCGGCCAATCAAAGTGGATTTTCCGTCGTCAACGGATCCAGCGGTAGTAAATCTTAGTAGGTTCATAGTCAAGTTTAGCCTTAGAAATAGCCTTCTTTTTTGCGGTCTTCCATCGCGTTTTCACTGCGCTTATCGTCCTCTCGGTTGCCCCGTTCAGTCTGGCGGGAGGTTTCGATTTCGCGAATCACATCGTCCAATTCGATCGCTTCAGATTCTAATCCACCAGTAATCGTGATATCGCCCAGCGTGCGGAAGCGTACCATTTTTTCTTGGGGGATTTCGCTGGGGCGCAGGGTGATAAAGTCACTCACCGGAATCCATGAATTGCTACGCCAAATAACTTGACGGGGACGGGCAAAGTAGAGTTCGGGAAGTTCAATTCCTTCGCGGCGGATATAGTGCCAGACATCCATTTCTGTCCAGTTCGAAATCGGAAACACACGGAAGTGCTCTCCTGGGCGTTTTTTGCCATTAAAGAGGTTCCAGAGTTCAGGGCGCTGGTTCTTAGGATCCCATTGGCCAAAATCATCGCGGTGGCTAAAGAAGCGCTCCTTGGCACGTGCCTTTTCCTCGTCGCGGCGGGCGCCCCCCATGAGGCAGTCAAATTGATTTGCTTCAATTCGTCTCTAGGAGGGTCGTGGTTTGTAGACGGTTGCGATTTGCGGCCATTCCCGTCTCCTCTTGGACTGTGCCGCGGTCAATAGAATCCTGCACCAAGCCCACAATCAAGCGGGTTTTCATTTTTTCCACAAAGGCATCCCTAAAGGCAATCGCCTCAGGGAAGTTGTGTCCCGTGTCTACATGCACCAGAGGGAAAGGAAGATTAGCAGGGGCAAAGGCCTTGTGCGCGAGGTGACTCACGACAATGGAGTCCTTGCCCCCCGAAAAAAGGATGCCGGGGTTTTCAAATTGAGCGTACACTTCGCGGATGATGAACATCGCTTCCGCTTCGAGCTCATCGAGGTGGTCGTAGATCATGATGGTATAAAATCAACAATAGTTTGACGGCATTGGGCCAAATCAGAGCGGTCNGTGTGAATATGGATTTCCGGTGATTCTGGGGCTTCGAAAGGCGATGATATCCCTGTAAAGTCGGGGATAAGTCCCTGGCGTGCTTTGGCATACAAACCTTTGACATCCCGTGACTCGCAAACCTCCAAAGGGCAGTCCACAAAAATTTCGATGAAGCGTTGTGAACCGACAATTTCGCGAGCCTTCGCTCGATCGGCCGCAAAAGGACTCACAAAGGCCGTCAACACGAGTAGTCCAGCATCGGCCATGAGTTTAGCCACTTCGGCTACGCGACGAATATTCTCCGTTCGATCCGCCTCACTGAAGCCGAGGTCCCCGTTGAGGCCATGTCGTAGATTATCCCCATCCAACAAAAACGTATGGCGGCCCTGGCTATGAAGCAGGGTCTCCACCTCATTGGCCAAGGTGCTTTTCCCACTTCCACTTAGGCCCGTAAACCATAGCACCTGCCCTTTCTGCCCCATAGACTTTTCTCGATCTGAGGCTTGAATCTGATAGGCTTGGTGCACAATATGTTCCGAAGATTTCATGCGCTTAGAAAATATAAATAGGCGAGGACCAGGACAGAATAGACCGCCGTCATCCATGCGCCAAAAGTGAGATAGTCCCGACTATGGTAGCCCCCAGGCCCCATGACCATAAGGTTGGTTTGATAGCCAAACGGGGTTAAAAAGGCATTGGAAGCACCAAATGCTAACGCCAAAAAGCCTTGGATAGCCGAAATTTCGGTCTGTTCGCTCAAACAGATAGCGACCAAGGGAAACATGAGTGCAACTGCCGCCACATTAGTCATCAAATTGGTCAGAAGTGTGGTCAATCCGAAAATGAGCATGAGCCATAACCAAGGGGATTGAATCGCCCCTTTCGGAATCTGCTCAAAGGCCATTTGAATCAACCCGGAACCCATCAAGGCTTTCGAGAACCCCAAGGCGCACATGAGGACGACCATGAGCTCCCAATCCAAGGATTTCTTCACGTCGTTCCAACCGAGCCATCCCACTCGAGCGAGTACTGCGGCTAAGCCGATTAAGGTGGCCAAAAAGTCTAACCAATCTAGCGCATAAGCGATGGTCAAGAACGCCGTAGCTAGGNAAAGAACCATCTTATTCCATGAGCTCAATGGGGCCAATGGGGCTTGACTGCTGAGACTNTAGAGATGCGAGGATTCGCCCATGAGTTCAGCATGCCGTGAACCGGCAATGACCAAAAGCAAATCACCGGCCTCGAGGCGCATATTNCCAATCCGTCCCTGCATTCGCTCTCCGCGTCGATGGACGGCCACAATAGCCGCATCAAAGCGCTGCCTGAATTGTGACGCTCGAACTTGAGCTCCGACCAAATCACTTCCTGGGGGGATCATTACTTCCACTAGAGCGCTAGAAGCAGCGCCCTGAGTCAGTTCCTCTTGTGGAAGTGCTAGGCCCGAATTTGATTGCGTTAGTTCCCGGACCGCATCCAAGGCGCCGGCAAAAAACAAACGATCGCCTGCTTCCAGCATTTCCGATGGTGAAACAGGGGCAATTAGCCGGTCTTCCCGGGCGATTTCAACCAAATACAGGCCATGGACTTGCCGTAATCCCGCTTCTTGAACCGTTCGCCCCGCGTAAAGGCTACCCGGAATCACTCGGGTTTCAACCGTGTATTCACGAGATTTCTCATGACTGTCTACCCGTCGCTTAGGCAGAACTTTATCCGCCAAGATCACCATCGCGAAGACCCCACCGACCACCACGAGCATTCCTGGAATCAGATAATCGCTACTATGCAATATCCGTAGGCCATTCTCCTCGAGCAAGCCNTTGAGTACTAGGTTGGTCGAAGTGCCAATTACCGTGAGCATGCCGCCAAGCGTCGCGGCAAAAGCNAAGGGCATTAAAAATGTAGAAGGAGCCAGGCGTTGACGAATTGCCCATTGTCGAACCGGGCCCATAAACAAGGCGACAACGGCCGTATTATTCAAGACGGAAGAAAGCAGTGCTGTAATCGGAAGCACACGCAAGAAAAAGCTTTGAGGACGGGCGTCTTGGGTCCAGCGATCCAAGCGCTGAGCGAGTCCTAGTCTAGCTTGCAGGGCTCCGGCCAAAATCATCAAGACAAAGAGGATCAACAATGAAGGAGTCGTCAGGGTAGATAACAGCTCTGCCGCGGAAAGCTGACCGGAAAACACCAAGAGCAAGCCCCCAATACCAAAGGCATGGACCGGCTTAACCCGCTTAAAAAAGAGAGCCAGAATAACCCCCGCATAGAGCAGGAGCAGAAGTAGCTGGGCAGAATCCATGGGCTGCAAAGATATTAATTCCTACTAAATTAGTAGGAGTTTATTTCTGCCGCTGGAAACCCCTGTGTGGGGCAGTTCAAGATTTTTACCTTCGTGAAGTTATGAATGACCTCTTACACCGCCTTTCTTTCAAAAAATCTGACCTGTGGATTGCGCTTGGATTTTTGGTTTGCTACCTCGCCATCTATGATGCCAAATTGGATCTCGGCGGCGACAATGCAGGCTATTACATTTTAGGGCAGTCGCTGCACAGCGGTCAAGGCTACACGGATATTCATCTTCCTGGGGCGCCTTCGGCCAAGCATTTCCCTCCAGGTTACCCGGCGGTTTTGGCCGTTTTCATGACAATTTCGGACAGTTTTGACTTCCTCAAATGGATGAATGGCCTGCTGTTTTTGGGCGCTTTGCTCATGCTGCAAAGGCTCTTTGTCCGAATGACCGAAAACGCTCTCCTCGCATGGACCGCATTGGGCCTCACCCTATTGAACGCCCACCTTCTGCGTTCATCGACCATTTTGATGTCCGAAATTCCCTTCCTCTTTTTCTCTGTCGCAACGCTGACCTGCCTGGTAAAATGGAAGGATTCCGAAACGGCCTTTTGGAAGTCCCCATGGTTCTGGGCCATGCTCGTGCTGAGTTCCGCCTCCTACCACATCCGAACCGCCGGCCTCGCTCTCATCGCCGGCATCGGCCTCTACCTCCTCTTTGAAAAGAAATGGACTGCCGCGGTGGGCTACGGGGTGGGCTTCATCGGCCTCGCGCTTCCCTGGTTTCTCCGCGGCAAAGCCCTAGGCGGAAACCCCTACCTCCAGCAACTCATCCAAGTCAATCCCTACCGCCCTGAAGAAGGCGTCCTTACTGCCAGCGGATGGGTGGACCGCATCCAAACGAACGGATGGCGCTACCTCACCCAAGAACTCCCCAACGGCCTCTTCCCCAAGTTGGACGTCGTTTATTCCCAGGACGAGCCCACCGGCTTCTTCCTCTACGGCAGTCTCTTATTGATCTTGGTAGTCTTTGGCACGTTCAAAATGCCCAAACTCCGAATGATGTGGGCCGGCTACCTGGCCGCTTCCGCCGCAATCTTCCTACTCTGGCCCGAAGTCTGGTTTGGTGTACGCTTCATGCAGCCACTCATTCCCTTCCTGCTTCTAGCCGCAACGGTGGGGGCGTGGGAAACCCTCCAATGGGCGCAAAATCGCTTTAAACTGCCTTCTTGGGTGTCCTCTCCCTACATGTTAATGGCGGCAGGACTGATTCAACTTTCGGCGGTCACGAAGCTTCGCACTGAAAGCGAAGCCCCGGTCGGGACCCAATACGCCAACTACTTCAATATTGGACGCTACGCGGGACAAAACTTACCCGCCGATGCGATCGTCGCTACGTACAAACCGGCCCTCTTTTACCTCTATGCGCAACGCCCTTGCGTTCGTTTCCCATCCATCGAGGACAACGACGCTTTCATCGCCAAACTTAAAGAGCAAGGCGTCACACATGTGGTGGTCGATCAATTGGGATATTCCGCCATTGGCCGATACGTGGTGCCGGCCATTCAGAAATACCCTGAACGCTTCCCACTGATTCTGCAATTGCCGAATCCCGATACGTATTTGCTTCAATTGAAGTAGTGGGGAGCTCGGGCTTCGCGCGCGCTCCGTTGGTTGGTTTGTTGGTTTGCTGGTTCGCTGGTTTGCTGGTTAGCTGGTTCGTTGGTTNGCGGGTAATCTATGCGGGGGCCCACTTAAACGCTTAATGTCTTTTACCCTTAACCAGTGCTGTGGACCTTCGCCGCGCGCTGGGACTTTCAAAAGCCATAACCAACCAACCAGCGAACCAACAAACAGCTCAGGCGCACCCTAGCCCTTAACCACCCAGCGCAATGTCTGAACCTCACTGGGGCTAGCTACCCAGCGAACGAGGTATAGGCCAGCAGGTAGGGCAGGGAGTTGGAGTTGGCGTTCGGTAGCCGGCTGGGAAAGAACCGTTCGGCCCAATGCATCTAGGACGTGCACATGTCCATTCGCGGTGGGGAGACTGAGCGTNCTGCCGCCGTGGCTAGGATTGGGCGCAAGAATGAGCTGCTCTGAGGAAATTTCTTCCTCCCCCACGGTACTGCTAAAGCGCACATCATCCAGATAGACGTTGTTGCCGCCGCCGCTGACAAATTCGAATTTGATCATCACAGACGTCGCATTGTTCATGCCGGTGAATGTCACGGTCGTTTCATTCCAATCTGCGGCGGTCGGGATGTAAAGCAGATTTGGCTGGTAGCCAGAAATACCGAGCTGGAAGGCAGGGACCAAACGTTGCAGAGCCCATGTCTGACCGCAGTCCGTGCTTGTATAGATTTTTAACTGGTCGTTGTCCGAAGAGTTCTTGCGCGCGAAGGCATGGCTGAACTTAAGCACCTTGGCGGTCGCATTGGTCAACGCGATTGGACCAGCAATAAGAGCATCACCCCCCCCGGCACCTGAAACATTGAAATTGTCAAGTACGTAGCTGTATGAACCCGTTTTGGCGGCGGCACTCGTTCTCACCCATTGAATGTTGTCTCCGTTGTTCTCCACAGCCCAAATGGCATTCGGCAGTGGGTTTTCCATATCGGCCGAAAAGAACGGGCTGTAGGTTTTTCCTCCGGCTGGTCGAACGGTGATCATTTGGTTAAATTCTTTCATGCTATTCCCCGCCGCATTCTGAATTTCTAATTTGACATCGTAGACCCCTTCTGCGTTGAATGTGAGCAGGGGATTTGCGGTGATGATGTGTTGTTGATTCCCGTTGTACTGATCTTTGATCGTATAATGGAAACTGGTCAAGGTTTGGTAGGCTGACAGGTCCGTAAACTGCACTTGTTCACCGGCGCACAACAAGGTTCGGTCGACGGTAAAATCAGCTACGGGAGCACAGGTAACCGCATTTCCATCCACTCCAGTGAGGGCCAAATTTGCCGAGGTGCATAGTTTGCCGCGCAAATTCAGGTTGTTGAGCACGGATTTGGCTCGGGACTTTTGGTTCTGCGTGAAGGTATTCATGCAATTGTCGTCGCTGTAATCCATGTAATTCTCTACCATGTCTGGCAAATTCGGGTTGTCATTGCTGCACGTATTCTGGGTACTGTTGTTGCAGCCATTAGATGCACTGAAAACCGGCGGTGTATCATTGCAGTTATCGCCCTGGAGGCAGCTCCCCTGAAACGTGTGATACAAGTTGACATAATGCCCAACCTCATGGGTTAGGGTTCGGTGGCGTGTGCCGGCCGAGGTGCCGATGCTTCCCAAATTATCATGGCGGATCACAATGCCATCCTGGGTTAGCGGGATGCCATTGTAAGGAAAAGCCGAATAGCCTAAAGTGATGGAACCGGGAGAAGTTCCCGCGAGATCGATGTTACGGACCACCCAAATATTGAGATACTTCGTATTGTCCCATCCTATGAGTGATTTCACATTATTGTTGGCAGCTAGGCTCAAGTTTGTTTGAGTTCGGGTGATTCCGCTCGTACAGTTGCCACTCGGGTCTTTTTTTGCGATTCGGAATTCGATTTCCATATCTGCCGCCACCGGTTTAAAGATGGCTCTGAGTAAACCCGTGTCTGGATTCATGCGGCGCATGTCTTCATTCAAAATTTCGAGGGCATCCAACAATTGTGCTTCGCTAATATTGTCCCCATGATCGTACCACATGATATGGAAGACGACGGGAATCACATGAAGAACAGATTCGGTCCCTGAGGCATCTTGCGCCATTTGGGCCTCCATCATGGCTTCAGTCTCTTCCAATAAGCTCGCTCTGCGTGGATTATTTCGCATTTCTGTGGCAAGCTGTTCATCACTGCCGCATCGGTTGATGACTTGCGCCTGAAGGCTTGTAAATCCTAGGAAAATTGAAGCAATAAGAAGAAGTGATCGGCGTAAAAAGCGCATGAAGTGGACGTATTTTTGAGAGCCACTAAGATACTTTGCATTTATAGGTCATTGAACCTTTGGCTATTTGCAATTAAAGTGCGTATCTTCGCAGCCCCAAAAAATATTGCTGAAAAGTGGATACTCTTAGCTACAAAACAATCTCTGCCAACAAGGCAACGGCCCAGAAGTCCTGGATCGTTGTAGACGCCAATGGTCAATCATTGGGTCGCGTGGCCTCCTTGATCGCTTCACGTTTACGTGGTAAGCACAAGCCAAACTTTACTCCTCACGCAGATTGCGGTGATAACGTTATCGTAATCAATGCCGCAGCGGTGACGCTTTCTGGATCCAAAATGGAGACGAAGCAATACATCCGCTACACTGGCTACCCAGGTGGTCAGCGTTTCAGCACGCCTGCGTTGGAATTAGCTAAGAATCCTGAGCGCGTTTTGGAAACAGCCGTACGCGGCATGTTGCCAAAGAATCGTTTGGGTCGTGCTTTGTTCCGCAACATGCATGTATATGTTGGTGCTGAGCACCCACATGAAGCTCAACAGCCCGTATCAATCAACGCCTAAGCTCGGTCTCTATGTCAACCTCTTCTACTCACGCCATTGGCCGCCGTAAAACGTCTGTAGCACGTGTTTACATTAAAGAAGGAACCGGAAATGTTTCCGTGAACAAGCGTGATTTAAGCAACTATTTCTGCACTGCACAATTGCAGTACAAAGTGAACCAACCATTTGCCATCACGGAAACGTTAGGCAAGTATGATGTAAAAGTGAATGTTGAAGGCGGTGGTATCACCGGCCAAGCAGAAGCAATTCGCTTGGGCATTTCTCGTGCCTTGGTGAGCATCAATCCAGAATACCGCCCTCTATTGAAGCCTGACGGCCTCATGACGCGTGACCCACGTATGGTGGAACGTAAGAAGTTCGGTCAAAAGAAAGCGCGCAAGCGTTTCCAGTTCTCCAAGCGTTAATCGCTGGAGTATTTGGTTTAGTATCCAAACTAGGCAGATCGCACAGCGCTACTGTCTGGTTGAATTAAGTGAAAGTAAACCCCAAACAAAATGGCAAATACGCCTGAAATTCAACAACTTCTCGACGCAGGTGTCCACTTTGGTCACTTGACTCGCAAGTGGAACCCCAACATGGCTCCGTACATCTACATGGAGCGCAATGGTATCCACATCATTGACTTGCAAAAGACACAGCGCAAACTGCAGTCTGCAACCGATGCCATGGCAAAGATTGCTGGCTCTGGCCGTAAGATCCTTTTCGTTGCTACGAAGAAGCAGGGTAAAGAGATTGTAGGCGAGACAGCCAAGGCTTTGAATATGCCTTACATCGTAGAGCGTTGGCCAGGAGGTATGTTGACCAACTTCGTGACGATCCGCAAGGCGATCAAGAAGATGACCAACATCGACAAGATGAAAGAGGACGGAACGTTCAACACCTTGTCTAAGCGTGAGCGCCTGCAAGTAGATCGCGTTCGTGCGAAACTTGAAAAGAACTTAGGTTCTATTGCAGATATGAGCCGCCTTCCAGCCGCTTTGTTCGTCGTAGACATTCTCCGTGAGCACATTGCCGTAGAAGAAGCCCGCACATTGGGTATTCCTGTCTTCGCGATGGTTGATACGAATTCCAATCCAAACTTGGTTGATTACGTTATTCCTGCGAATGATGATGCCTCTAAGTCGATTGCGTTGATTATGAACTCGGTTTCCGAGGGAATTAAAGAGGCCTTGAGCCAGCGCAAAGCGGAAAAAGAAAAAGCCGGCAATGAAAAGCTGGAAAAAGCAGCCGCGAAAGTTGCCGAATAATTAACACCGGGGCAACAGCCCCGGTTTTACTTTACAAACAAACTAAATCCTTACAATCATGGCAATTACTGCTGCAGATGTAAACAAACTTCGTCAAATGACAGGTGCAGGCATGATGGACTGCAAAAAGGCATTGACTGAAGCTAATGGAGATTTTGAAGCTGCTATCGACGTATTGCGTAAGCAAGGTCAGAAAGTAGCGGCTAAGCGCGCTGACCGTGATGCAACGGAAGGTGCGGTAATCGCCCTAACCAACGCAGACCAAACGCGTGGTGTGGTCATTAGCTTAAACTGTGAAACTGATTTCGTTGCTAAGAACGAAGGCTATGTTGCCATGGCGACCAAAATGGCTGAAGTGGCATTGGCTGGATTCCCAGCGGACAAAGAGGCTTTGTTGGCCTTGGCGTTTGAAGGGGGTTTAACCGTGGCAGACAAGCTCACAGAGCAGACAGGGGTCATTGGTGAGAAGATTGAGATCTCTTACTATGAGTCGATCGAAGGCGCTTGTGTGGCTTCATATATCCACGCTGGAAATAAATTGGGCACATTGGTGGCTCTTTCTGCTTCAGCCCCTGAGGCTGGAAAGGACGTAGCGATGCAAGTGGCTGCGATGAACCCTGTGGCTTTGAACAAGGAAGAAGTTCCTGCTGCGGCTATCGAGCGCGAATTGGAAATTGCACGCGAGCAAATCCGTCAAGAAGGCAAGCCTGAAGAGATGGTTGATCGCATTGCGCAAGGTAAATTGGGTAAGTTCTTTAAGGAGAACACCTTAGTTGAGCAGGACTTCATCAAGGACAGCAAGCAATCTGTGGCTAGCTACTTGAACGGCGTTCAGTCAGGACTCGTTGTAACGGGCTTCCGTCGCGTCGGCTTGGGCGTTTAATCCCAATTACAACCCATAACATGGCGCCGTGCCGAGGGAAACCTTCGCACGGCGCTTCTTTTTTGTCCTGAATTTGGGCTTGAGCCCTAGGACATAGAGCACTATCTTTGAAAGAATCTAGCATCCCATGAAGTACAAACGCATCTTACTAAAACTCAGCGGGGAAGCCCTGATGGGGGACAAATCTTTTGGTTTAGACACCCAGCGTCTTGCCGATTATGCTGCAGAAATTAAAGCCGTCATGGCACATGGGGTCCAATTGGGCGTTGTCATCGGTGGGGGAAACATCTTCCGCGGCCTTAAAGGCGCGGGTGAAGGTATGGATCGCGTTCAAGCAGATCACATGGGCATGCTCGCCACGGTCATCAATGGCCTAGCCTTGCAGTCCACCCTCGAATCCATTGGCGTGCAAACCCGTCTTCAATCCGCAATAGAAATGGACAAGGTCTGCGAGCCCTTTATTCGCCGCCGCGCCGTTCGCCATTTGGAAAAAGGTCGTGTGGTCATTTTCGCAGCGGGCACAGGCAATCCATACTTTACCACAGATACGGGAGCCACGCTCCGCGCCATTGAAATTCAGGCAGATGTCATTTTGAAAGGCACTCGGGTGGATGGCATTTATACCTCGGACCCAGAAAAGGATGCGAGCGCGATGAAGTATGATACCATTTCCTTCAAGGAAGTATTTGACAAAGGCTTGAATGTGATGGATTTGACCGCCTTTACTCTCAGCAATGAGAATAAGCTACCCATCATCGTATTTGATATGAATAAGCCCGGCAACCTGCTCAAATTAGTGCAAGGAGAAAATGTCGGCACATTGGTCACCCAATCGTAAGCAATCCCCGCCATCCTCATGGAAGAAGAACTTGAATTCCTTATTGACAGTATCAAAGAAGACATGGATAAACCCCTGTCTCACCTCGATAAAGCTTTATTGAAGCTCCGGGCAGGGCGAGCCAATCCAAGTATGCTTGATGGCATTGCGGTTGAGTATTACGGCTCCATGGTCAAACTAACCCAAGTCGCCAACATCAATACCCCAGACGCACGCACACTTTTCGTCCAGCCATTTGAGAAGACGATGATCTCTACGATTGAAAAGGCGATTCTCAACGGGAATTTGGGATTCAATCCGCAGAACAACGGGGAAATGGTCATCATCAACATTCCCCCATTGACGGAAGATCGTCGCCGCGAGTTGGTTCGCATGGCGAAGGCCGAAGGCGAGGACGCCAAAGTGGGCATCCGTGCCATCCGAAAGACGGGAATGGATGAGGCAAAACGCTTGGAAAAAGATGGATTGAGCGAAGATGGCCGCAAGACACTCGAAGAGGATATTCAAAAAATTGTCGATCAGTATAGCGCTTCGGTGGATGCGAAAGTCAGCACCAAAGAAGACGAGATCATGAAGGTCTAATAGGCCCCGGTCATGAAGAGTTTACAGGAGGAAATCCAACAGCGAAAGTGGCAAAATGATCAGCAACTGGCGCTGATTAATGTCCTGTACACCTACCATTGGCTTAAGGATCAGATGACCGAGGCACTCAAACCGTATAAGATTACCATGCAGCAATACAACGTGTTGCGCATCCTCCGTGGGGCACACCCCGATGGGATGGCTGCGGCGCGAATTCGTGAACGCCTTTTGGATAAAACCAGTGATGTGTCGCGTTTGTTGGATCGCTTGGAGAAAAATAACTTAGTTGAACGTCAAGCTTCCAAAGACGATAAACGGATGTCCGAGATCTTCCTCACCTTACGCGGATTGGAAATTCTGGGTCAAATCAGATCAGTGGACAAGCTTCACAAGGAGCAGCTACCGAAGTCGCTTAATGATGAAGAAGCACAGTTGCTCAGTGCCTTGTTGGATAAAATGAGGGGCTGAGATCGCTTCGCTCCCGCTAGAGGGCGAGAGAGCACGCGCTTCGCGCTCGCTTAGTTTGTTGGCTAGGTTGGTCTGTCGGGACATGCGAAGCGCCTTCACTTAACCGCTTAAACCCTTTTATCCTTCAACCTTGTGGTCGATCTTCGCTGCGCGCTGGGACTTTCCGTTGTTTTACCAAGCGCAAGCCCTCGGGCCCTATAGAAAGCTCCTTACGTGCTTCAACAGCGCTGTGGTCGAGGGGTCATGTGCGCCCAACTCGCCGTCGCCTTCTAATTCAGGCAGGATGGCATTAGCCATTTCCTTGCCCAGCTCTACGCCCCATTGGTCGTAGGAGTAGACGTTCCAAATCACGCCCTGGAAGAAGATTTTGTGCTCATACAGGGCAATCAAGGCACCCAAGGCAAAGGGATTCATGCGGTCAAATAACAACGTGCTGGTAGGGCGATTGCCTTCAAATACCTTGTACGCGGTGGCGGCTTTTGGACGGCCAATAGCCAGAGCCTCGGTTTGCGCTAAGAAATTGCTCAGCAACTTGGCATGATGCGCATGTAAAGGATGCTCAGGCAAAACGGACGCAATAAAGTCAGCAGGAATCAACTCCGTGCCTTGGTGGATCAGTTGATAAAACGCGTGTTGGCCATTGGTGCCGGGCTCACCCCAAACCACTGGTCCAGTGGCATAGGTGACGCGCTCGCCATTGCGATCCACATATTTTCCATTGCTTTCCATATCGGCTTGCTGCAAATAGGCAGCAAACCTGTGGAGGTATTGATCGTACGGAAGGACGGCATGACTTGCAGCCGACATGAAGTTTCGATACCATATGCCCAAAGCCGCCATGATTTGAGGGATGTTCTGACGGAAAGGCTGCTCCGCGGTATGGCGGTCCATTGCGTGGGCGCCATCGAGAAACTGCTGAAACTGTATCGAACCAATCGAAATACACACAGGCATGCCAATGGCGCTCCAAACGGAATATCGTCCACCGACCCAATCCCAAAAGCCAAACGTGTTTTTCTCACTAATTCCGAAGGCTTTGACTTTTTCTGAATTGGTGCTGAGGGCGACAAACTGCTTTTGAGTACAGGCGGTGGTGCCTAGTTTTTGAATCAACCATGTGCGCGCTGCCTCGGCATTGGCCATGGTTTCTTGGGTAGTGAACGTTTTGGAAGCCACGATAAACAGGGTGCGCTCAGGATCCACCTTCATAAGGCATTCGTGGAGGTCGGAGCCGTCCACATTGGCCACAAAGTGCATTTGGAGGCTGCGGTCTGAAAAGGGCTTGAGTGCCTCGACTGCCATGCGAGGGCCGAGATCTGATCCGCCAATACCGATGTTTACGATGTGCGTGAATTTCTTGCCTGTGAAACTCTTTTTGCGCCCATCGCGGATAGCATCCGCAAAAGCGAACATGCGCTCTCGCTCCCCGCGGGCCAGGGCACGCACGTCTTCTCCTTGAACCTCAAACGATTCCGTGCTTGGATCGCGCAGCACACTGTGCAGAACGGCGCGACCTTCTGTTTGATTTATAGCCTCGCCACCCATTTGTGCTTGAAGCGCTTGAACAGCACCACATTCATGGAAAAGCTGTTCCAAAAGGTTCAAAGTCTCTTCACTCACGCGGTGCTTGGCATAGTCAAACAAGAGCAAATCCTCTACGCGGACATGCATGCGCTCAAAGCGATCCGCTTCTTTAGAGAGGAGGTCGCGAAGATGAACGTCTTTCGCTGTTTTTGCATGCGCCTCCAAAGCTTTCCAAGCAGCGGTGGTCGTCGGATTTACGGAAGGGAAGGACATAGAACTTAAGGTTGGATGTTTGTATCCTCTTTAAACCAAGAGGAGTACATCACATAGTTTTTGGCAATACGCTCGACTTCGCCTTGAGTTAATTCAGGGCTAATGTCTTTAATTTTTTTTGCTGGGATGCCCGCAAAGATGCTTCCGCTGGGCACATGGGTCCCTGCCGTCAGCACGGCGCCCGCAGCAATGATGCTNTTNGATTCGACCACACAGCCATCCATCACGATGGCACCCATGCCTACGAGAACGCGGTCGTGTAAGGTGCANCCATGGACGATGGCGTTATGTCCAATGCTGACATCATGACCGATATGGGTAGGAAACTTTTGGTACGTACAATGGACAACCGCATTGTCTTGCACGTTCACGCGGTCACCCATATGGATGTGGTGCACGTCCCCACGAACGACCGCATTGAACCAAATTGAGCAGGATTCGCCCATAGTCACCTCGCCAACCACGGTGGCCGTAGGGGCAAGGAAGCAGGATTCGGGAATCTGTGGCACATGGCCACGGACGGGCAGAACAGTGGGCATGGCGTGAGACTTATACCGGTACGACGTCCTCAACCAAGGTGGGGAGCATGCGTTGCAAAATATTTTTAATGCCTTGCTGCAAAGTGAGCGTCGAGCTTGGGCAGCCCGCACAGGCCCCTTGGAGCTGGACTTTGACAATTTTCTCTTCGTAGGCCACAAAGGCGATGTTACCGCCATCTTGGGCAACCGCAGGCTTGACAAATTCTTCCAAGATGTCAATGATGCGGAGTTCAATCTCTCCGAGGTCCTCCTCCTGATCGACCGAAACGACACCATCGCTGGACTCATTGGCTGCCACGGTTGGGGTGCCGGTCAAAACTGGCTTACCCTCTTGGAGNTACTCCAAAATNAACTGACGTATTTCTTGGGTGACCGTTTCCCATTCTACCACGTTGAACTTCTGAATGGCGATAAAGTTGCTCGACATAAAGACCTCCTTAACGAATGGGAAATGAAATAATGCAGTCGCCAAAGGGGAGATGGATGCTTCCTCAATATTGTGGAACTCCACATGATCGAGGTCGACCACCATTTTATTGGCAACAAATTTCATGACCGCGGGATTCGGGGTCATTTCCGCATAAACACTGACGGGAACGCGTTGAATTTCCATTCTACAAAGGTACCGAATGCAATTGGCATGTGCCGGCCATTCCGGCCTTATTTTTGCTCATCTTGGTCCGGGCCATGGGTGAAGGGCATTTCCTTAAACTTCTGGCTCCCAAAAACATATCATTATGCTCGATTTTTTAGTCTACTACCTGGTTATCAACCTGTACAGTTCGCTGATCACTTGGAAGTTTTTCATCGCGAATGGAAAGCCTGCCTGGGCAGCGTTCGTTCCGCTCTACCGAACGTGGGTGTTGACACAGATTGCCGATCGTCCGCGCTGGTGGACCTTCTTGTGCTACATCCCCGTGGTGGACAATGTCATGGCCATCATTTTGAGCTACGAGCTATTGCACATGCATGNTTACCGGGAGAACAAGCATATTATTTGGACAATTGCCACGCTCGGAGGTTACTTGGGCTATCTAAACTATACGGCCAAATTGTCTCCCGGGTCGCGGGATAACGCAGAGATCCGACGCCGGATGCCGGCCACAATCAACCATATTTTATTCGCCGTGGTGGCTGCGGGCTCAATTCGAATGACCACCTTCGAGGCCTACAACATTCCCACGGGCTCCATGGAGAAGACCCTCATGGTGGGCGACTACCTCTTTGTGAGCAAAGTGCATTATGGATTGCGTTTGCCGAATACGCCTTTGAGCATCCCCTTGATGCACAACCTCATTCCCTATACACAGACGGCCAGTTATTTAGATTGGATCGAAATGCCTTATGTGCGCATTCCCGGGTGGACTCAGCCCAAAAAGGGCGATGCTGTGGTCTTCAATTTCCCAGTCGACCCTGATCGTCCCGTCGACAAGAAGGAGAACTACGTGAAGCAATGCGTGGGCACCCCGGGGGACACCTTGAAAATTGTGGACCGCCAAGTATACACCAACGGTCTGGCTCAGTCCTTTGG
>JGI26081J50195_1000383_pt1 | contig 19418 bp, 21 predicted proteins | sample SaaInl74LU_5_DNA_FD_50195 | JGI IMG/M metagenome (IMG submission 50195) | reverse complement strand
AAAGAGATAGGGGCTATGCTGAAAGTTAAAAGATGGAATGCGCTGCGGGAAGAAATCCACTTCCATTCGAGCTTGAACTGAACGGAAGGGCGTTTGCACGTGGAAATTCCTTTGCTGGCGCTCCGGCCAAGCACTTTGGGCATCATTGGCTTCGAGTCCGCCTTCACTATAGCCTAGGTGAAAAGCGTAGTGTGGATGCGCTTGAATTCGGTAGTCTAAATCCCAACTTCCGCCCTGTGGCAAGGTGAGTCCAGCGGGTCCTACATCGCCCATCAAACGGGTGCCTCCCCAGCTCAGCGTAAGTTCTTGAGAACGCTGTGCCCAGGCCCCCGCAGAAACGGTGACCAAAGTGAGGAAAGTAAGAAGACGTAATGTGCCCATAATTAGCCCGCAAAGATACAATTTGCCGGGGGAGCTCAGTTCCTGCGATCCAGTCCCCAGAGCAGTTTATTGCGCAAGGTGGAAGCGAAATCAGTATAGGCGGTGCGAACAAGTTTGAATCGGAAATCGGCTCGCCGTAATGTGAGCTCAGTTTCGCAGTCCAAAGTGAACACCCGCGAGTCCAATGACGCCAGGAAATTACCCTCCCGGGCCTCCACCTTGATGCTAATGGTGTCGGCATTAGGTATAACGAGGGGACGCACGGTCAAATTGTGCGGAGCGATAGGGGTAAGGATAAAATTATTTGACCCCGGCAGTAGAATAGGCCCTCCGCAACTCAGATTATAGCCCGTAGATCCCGTTGGCGTGGATATCAAGAGGCCATCTGCCCAGTAGGTATTTAGGAATTCTCCATTGAGCGAAACATGGATGGAAATCATACTGGTTGTGCCTTTGCGGCTCACGGCAATTTCGTTGAGGGCAAAATTGGGTTGAATGATATCATCCGAAGCGGTGTGCGCTTCCAAAGCATTTCGTTCGTCCAAACTATAGTCACCGGCCAAAATTGCTTTGAGCGCCATAGGGGCCTCATCACGTGTGATGTTCGCTAGGAATCCAAGGCGTCCCGTGTTCAGTCCAATAATCGGAATGCCGGAACGCTCCACTAAGGTGCTGGCATCCAAAATGGTTCCATCGCCTCCGATGACCAAGAGAAAATCAGGGGCACAGGCCTGTAGCTCTGCGGCATTCTTGAATTCGGGAAACTCCCAGCCTACGGCCCACTGTTCATTGATTCGATGCTGGAATCCACGGTACATGATTAATTCACAGCCCTCTTGGAGCAGGGAGTTAATCGTTCGCTCGACAAAAGTTTGGACCTCGTCGGGAATGCGCTTTCCGAAAATTGCCATTCGTGCCATACTCAAAGGTCCAAATAATGAAGTAAGTGATCCAGATTATCTTCCACTTCTTCAGCGCGATACCCCTTTGGGTAATAGCCCAAAATGGTGCAGCCGAATCGTTCAAGTGTCGCTAATGCCGCCGTGGGGTCGATTTGATCCAAGCGGGCAAAGGATCGAAAAACGTTTCTTTCAGGTACTAAATCCGTGGAAAAAGCGACCACGCGCACCCCTTCGGCCTCAATGCCACGGATCCACTCCCCACCAAAATGTTGAGAAATGGGGTGTTCAAACCAAATGGTGGATCCGGGAAGTTGAAATGCCCACTGGCTGCCAATCCGTTCTGCAATGTCTTGACTTTTATAACTGCCTTGGAACGTCTCTTTTTCACATACGGCGACACAATCCACCTCCCATGCGCTGGCTATGGCGAGCGCATCTACGGGATGTTGTGCAACCTGAATGGCGGGTACGGAGAGAACATGCCCATCAGGCCCCATGAGCCCAGAATACAATCCTTCTTCGACCACGGGCCAAAAGCGTGTTCGGCTTTCCTGTGTTCGGAGCGCGTAGTCCTCCTCAGAACAACTTTCTTGAAGTGGTCTAGGATGGGTCAAAAGCAAGTCATTCCAATCCAACATAGGACGAAGTTAGCCCGGATGCCCGAACTTTGGGCTAAATTCTCATCTATGGCCATGGAACCTGCCCATTTAAGTGTCAATATCAACAAAATAGCTACCCTTCGCAATGCCCGCGGCGGGGAGCAACCCAATGTGCTCGAGGCGGCCCGACGCATACAGGACTTTGGTGCTCAGGGAATCACTATTCACCCGCGTCCAGATGAACGGCACATTCGATATACGGACGCCCGTGCGCTGCGTGCGGTGGTGCATCAAGAATTCAATATCGAAGGGTATCCAGACCGTCGATTCATGGATCTCGTGCTGGAATGCAAGCCAGAGCAGGTCACCTTGGTTCCTGATGGCCCCGATGTGTTGACGAGCAACGCGGGGTGGGATACGTTGGAGCATGGGGCATTTCTGGCAGAAGTCCTGAAGGAATTCAAGCAAGCAGGTATACGCAGCTCATTGTTTATTGAATGCGATGCGAAGCGGATTGAAGCCACAGCGGCACTTGGAGCAGATCGTATCGAGCTGTATACGGAGGCCTATGCAAAAGGATATGGCCAAGATCGTGCTGGTGCGATTGCACCGTATATAGAAGCAGCGGCCTTTGCAAAATCTATCGGACTCGGAGTAAATGCGGGCCATGATTTAAGCGCTGAAAATTTGGCTTACTTCGCCCAAAACATGCCTTACCTCGATGAGGTGAGCATTGGGCATGCGCTCATTTCTGAGGCCTTGTACTTGGGTCTAGAAAACACCGTTCAGCGCTACCGACATTTGATGCAACGCTAATGGCTGTTTTGCCTCTCGCAAGTAAAATCATGGGTAACGGGGGTGAACCGTTACTTGTGCTGCATGGATTATTCGGCATGGGGGACAACTGGGCGTCTCATGCACGAATTTGGGGGGAACAGGGAATGGATGTGCACCTCCTTGATTTGCGCAATCATGGGCGTTCGCCTCATGCCGCGTCTCATACGTATGCTGACATGGTGGAAGATGTGAAAGCCTATGCACTGGAGCATTTTGGCGAGCGTCCCGTGCGTTGGCTGGGCCACAGTATGGGAGGGAAGACGGTCATGGCCTTAGCTGTCCGCTNCCCATCCCTNGTAGATCGCTTAGCCGTCATTGATATCGGNCCGAAGGCCTATCCGCCNCACCATCAATCGGTGGTGGATGCGATGCACCAGTTGGATTTTGGACANCTAAAAAGCCGAACAGAAGCGGATCGGGCCTTAGAGCCTTGGATGCCGGATTGGGGCATGCGACAATTCTTGCTGAAAAACCTGGAATGGAAGGAGCAGGGGCAACTGGGCTGGAAATTCAATTTACCCGTTTTGGAAGGTCAAATGGGTCGCATTGGTCAGGCCTTGCAACCGGAAGATCGATTCATCGGTTCCACCTTATTTGTCCGAGGGGAGAAGAGTGGCTACATCCTGGATGAAGATTGGTCAGGGATTATGGATCATTTCCCCTTGGCTCGTTTGGAGTCTGTTCCTGAAGCTGGACATTGGGTGCACGCGGAGAAGCCGGACGAATTTCAATCGGCTGTCTTGCCATTTTTACTCGAAGGGTAGGGAATTCGAGCGTTGCATTCAGGTTTGCACGCTCGTGTTCNNAGGAGCCACGAGAAGTCTAAACCTTTAAATGGTTTTCACGCCTGGATCAGCCCCCAAAATGGTACTGCAACTTCACTGGAATGACACGGCCGTCATGGGTGAATCGTTGATTAGCGACATCGGGCCGGGAGAACATACTTCGTGCACCGTTCGAAAAGGCATAGGGCTCCGTTGGCTGTCCAAAAATCCCTTTATCCAACTCGTTGTTGCCATTGAGGTCTAGGTAGTAGGAGGCGGTGTAAATTCCTACTTTTTTAGGGCCAATGGTGACACGTTGTTTTAGGGAGGTGGCAGCGAAAGGAAATTGATCAATCAGGGTCCCGTTGGCGTCGTGAAGAGAAACCATCCATTGGGCACTTTTTGGAAGGGTCTCCACCTCGGGGGCAGACAGGTCAAAGACCATTTGGCCCGATTGCCCNAGGAGGCCGATGGACCAGAGAAAAAGGAGGCTAGTGAACAAAGCACGCATACGGGNAAAACGCATGGGAGGGTGAAAAGTTCCGGAAGAACAGGCAAAAAAAACCGGAGACTAATGCTCCGGATATAGAAAACGTTTTAAGCGATTAGCGCATCAAGACTACGCTGCCTTTTTCTTCGAGGCGGGTAGTTTCTTGGCCACTTGGGACCGTGTAGAGCGCTAAAAGGTGCCAGAGGTACACGCCCTCCTTCAATTGACGCCCGTTGTAGGAGCCATCCCAAGATTCTGTTGGGTTAATGCTCTCGAAGACCAAACGGCCGTATCGATCAAAAACGCGTAAACGATACTCCAAGGGCTCACAGGCCTCCGTGACCAACACGCGAAATTCATCATTCGTATTGTCGCGGTTAGGAGTAAAGGCATTTGGGGCAAACACACCACACTCATTGTTGGGGTTTGGATTGGTCTGAGCCTGTCCAGAGAGGCCCAACGCCATGAATGCCAATGCAAATAGAATACGTCGCATGTTTCAAATGTAGCAGAAAAATCAGAGGAAATCAAGCCTTTGATGGAAGCCTCATGAGCGGCTGAACGAACGAACTATTTCGCTGAACGAACGATTTGTATCGGGCTCTTCTTCCCACTCAAATTGGTATTTCTTTTCGGGAATTACAGGCCGCTCAACGGGCTTCTGAAATATATTTCGGAGGTCTTGACCTTGCTTTTTCCAGTCCTCTTGAACTGAGGATTTGATGTCCTGACTGAGGGCTTTTCGATCTAAACTAAATTTCAATTGGTCTGCAGGACCGACAATGTGGATTGGAATCCAAACGGGACCTCGGGCTGACTCTTCCGCGATAAATGCGTCTAAATCTTTGGACCGCGCAGGTTTTTTGCCTCCCACAAGGTCACGTAGCTGCATTTGCAAGGTGAAGTCCATCACATTGTCAAAACGATGTTGGCCCGCGACCTTGAGCACTAAAGCGTTGTTTTCCAGGGTCATTTCTGGGATGTAAACGATTTCATTTGCGATGCGCAGTTGATTTTGGACGGTGCCAAAACGCACGTCCTTCAGGTCTTCCACTTCGGCAAATCGCGACAATTCCAACAGGGGATCAAATTGGGTGATTCGACCTTTTGAGACTTGAAAATCCACCGTTGCCAACAAGGCGGAACTTTGAAGATTAAAGTCAGCGTCAAATGGCGCCGAAAGCCGTAAAGTGGCATCCAATATCCCACTTAGGTTTTTATCTGTGAGTTGGTTCTGGCCAAAATTGTCCATGGATTGCATGAGCGACTTGAGGTCAACCTGCTGAATTCGGCCATCTAAAAGGAGTTGCCCACGGTCCTCTGGGAGCGGAACCCATTCAATGCGACCCGCCAGACTTCCGCCCGAATGCCTCAAAAACACATTGTCGGATTCGATGTGAAGGCCCTGTCCNGAAAAACGTCCAGATGCATCTGTGGCAACAAACTTCCCATAACGCAANCGATCCACTGCGAGACTTAGATCATAACTATCGGTAAAATCTTCGCCATCATCCGGTTCGCCCGTGAAATTGGCATTCCAAATTTCCCAGCCTGTGATGTCCTCGATGAACCACTCTCTTCCTGTGATTCGGAGGGTATAGTGATAGGCATTGTCCGATAATACATTCGCTACCGTACCAGAAATGCGCGCCGAAGTCTTGCCCGTTTGAAGTTGCGCTTCTTCGATGCCGATATCTTGGCCCAAAAGGTTCAGTTTGGCTAGAGGGATTTGCGTGTTTTGCTTAGCTCCCTCAATCTGAAGCAGGGCATCGCGTACCGTGAGGTTTCCCGACCAAAGGCCACCCCAAAGGCCTTCCTCTGCGAGCGCTTCGAGCGAAGAAAAATTCTGCTTCCAACCAATAGACCCTTCGATGTTTCCTTGGCTCCCTGACCATGTGGAATATTCCAGCCAATGGATTAGGTCCATGAGGTTGTCACGGCCATTGATTTTAAGACGCGCTTGCGCTCTTGGCTGAGCCAAATTGTCCATTCTAAAGCTGCCGCTCAACTCCGAATTGCGGGATCGAAAGGCAAAGGATGAAATATCTAATGTGGCTGTTTCTAAGCGTGCTTGCGAACCGTTGTCAAAAATCACATGGGCGCGAACGTCATCTCCTACAATCCAACCAGAGCTTGCATTGAGGCGCCCATTTTTCCAATCGCCTTCTGCTTTGATGCGTGAACCAGCAGGGGTGGTGCTTGCCACGACGCGAAGATCCAATGTGCCATCGGCAACAATTGTACTTGGATCAGGAATCAGTGCTTTTGGCAGTAGGGCCATCACATCTGTCATATCCAAATTTTCTGCCGAGGCAGTCCACTGGCCCAGGCCATTCTGAATGCTCCCATTCAAGTCGAGTTCCCAATCATTGATGGTCACTTGGCCGTTGTCGACTAATAGTTGATCTACCTCGCTGTTGCTGTAGACCTCCATAGCGCCTTGGACTCGAACCGCTTGATCGTTCCAATTGGGGAAGAGCAATTCCCACTGAACCTTGGCGTCCATTTGGGCTGCGTCAAGAATACCTGCCAATTTGATGCGCTCGGCGATGAATCCGACCTCCCATGGGGTGTCTCCATAGCCTTCGAGATGGATTCGTGAATTGAGCAAGCTGAAGCCTTTCAGGTCCAGGTATGAATCCGTTTGACTGCTGTCTGCTTTAAGGATGCTAAAATTGTTCTCATCCTCCTCCCAGCGAAGTTTCAGCAGCCCATTTTGGGCGGTAACTCGCCGAAGCACGGTCTCCCCCCGAAGAACGCTGAAGAGCCCAAATTGAGCATAGACTTCCTGGAAGTAAAGGAGGGTGTCCCCGCTCCCAATTCGCAGCGGATCTTCGATAAAAACCTCGTCCAATCGGAGCGAAATGTCGGGAAATTGCCCGAGGATATCGAGGTCCAAACCGCCCGCCTGCACAGGGACAGAGAGCTGTTCATTCACGACCGTCAGTAGGCGTGAACGCAGCGCGTCCGAATCCGATTGTATATAGGCTATGAGTCCTCCTAGCCCAAGGGTCACCAGGCCGAGAGTGATGGCGAGGGCAAGGAGGATTTTGCGAATCACAGCATTTGCAAGAATGAAATTTCCTTGGAATTTAATAGACGATAATGGCCACGTTCCAAGCTCTTTTTAGTGAGGCCGGCAAACGAGGTCCGATCCAATTTGATTACCTCATACCCGAGGTGTTCAAAAATTCGGCGCACAATTCGATTTCGTCCCACATGCAATTCAACGCCCAAATTGAAGAAATCGTCTTTGGTGATAAATTCTGCCTTGTCCACCATNACGGGGCCGTCTTCGAGTACTAANCCTTCTTTGAGCGCAATCATNTCCGCAGGGGTGAAGGGCTTGTCCAGAGTGACTTGGTAAATCTTCTTAGCGCCATGACTTGGATGGGTTAATTTCTTCGCCATCGCGCCATCATTGGTTAAAAGCAAAACGCCCGTTGTTCCACGATCAAGTCTACCTACGGGATAGATGCGTTCCTTGCATGCTTTTGCGACCAAATCCATCACGGTTTTGCGTGCCTTTTCGTCATCTACAGTGGTGATAAACCCTTTTGGTTTATTCAAAAGCACATAGACTTTACGCTCTGACTTGAGGCGTTCTCCGGCGTAGCGAACGTCGTCGGCTGGGCCAACTTTGAACCCCATCTCGGTAATCACTTTGCCATTTACGGTAACCATCCCATCGGCAATGAGGCTATCAGCGTCACGGCGTGAGCAAATTCCTGCATGGGCCAAAAAGCGATTCAAGCGCATTTCGTCCGTAGAGGGAGCAAATTCCTCGGCGGTTTTGTATCGAGGCTTTCCGCGTTGTGCTTGCTTCTTCTCCCAGTACTCTCGATCTCCCCGCTCCCCGCGTTGAGGTCCAGATCCAAAAGATTTTTGAGGGCGGTCGCCGTAGGGTTTCTGGCTGCGGTCGCCCCAAGCGGGCTTGTCGCCAAAGTTGCGCTGTGGACGATCGCCTGAGGGGCGGTCACCATAAGGGCGGTCAGAACGGGGACGTTCGTCGCGGGATCCAAAAGATTTTTGAGGGCGGTCGCCGTAGGGTTTCTGGCTGCGGTCGCCCCAAGCGGGCTTGTCGCCAAAGTTGCGCTGTGGACGATCGCCTGAGGGGCGGTCGCCATGAGGGCGGTCAGAACGGGGACGTTCGTCGCGGGATCCACCACTTTGAGGCATTGAAAATTTCCGTCGGCCATCAGGGCCGCGCTCCTCACTAAAGGAAGCTCTGGAAGGTCGACCGGCGTCGCCCTCACGGCGAGACGGTTTGTTGGTCGGACGCGAAGGTTTTCCCCCACGCGATGGGCGCTGTTCTTTCACAGGTTCAAATATTTCTGCAAAGGTAGGCAATTCCCGTGCCGTACTGCGTTAGTCCCAAGACTCCCAAATGTTTGCAAATACTTGAATCTGTGGGGATTCCAAGTCGCCACTGAGTACGCAGAGGACAAATTCGGGTTCGTGTGTCCTCAGTGCGTCGGGGCGCAACTGCCTTGCGGCACGATAAATCCGTCGGGCCTGCCTGGGATTCAAGGGCAATTGCTCCCAGTTCCTTGAACGGTATTTAACTTCCACAGCAAGCAATCTTTGACTATCAGGATTCCAAAGCAGGAGATCTACTTCGGCTCGACCGACCCGTCCATTTTGGGAGATTAAATGATAGCCTTGCTGCTCAAAATGCACGATCGCATGGGCTTCGGCTCGGAAGCCCGCCCAACGACGTTTAGAGGGGAGAAAGATGGCCACCATTCGAATCTACATCGAGCTGGTAGGCATATCCGGTAATAAACGGTTCATTGTCTTCGAGGTGTCCGAAAGGAAGGTTGCACGAGAGCGGGAGGTCTTTTGGGAACGCGTCACGAATGATTTCAAGGGGCTCCTTTCCAAATGGAATCGCGTTGTCTTTCATATCTGAAAAGGCACCTAGCGCAACACCTTTGATTCCGTCTAACACACCAGCTCGGCGCAGCCCCCACATCATTCGATCCAAATGGTAGCGGTATTCGTCCAAATCTTCCAGGGCAAGGATGCAACCATTCAAATTTGGAAAACTGCTCGAGCCAAGCATACTGTAGAGGACGGATAAATTCCCACCAATGAGTCGGCCCTTGACGCTGCCCATTTGATTTAATGGGTGATTTTCGGCCCGCAAGGCTTGGGGCTCACCGCGTAATAGAGCCGCTAGATGATGGGCAGAGGTCTCCGTGACCATGGGTCTTTGGATGGGCATCCAGCTGTGAATGGCACAGAGTTGATGTTGAAAGGCATGACCCAGAAGCAGGGTAAAGTCGCTGAAGCCGATTAGCCATTTAGGTTGAGATGCTAGCGCGGACCAATTCACCCCATCGACCATTCGCACGGCTCCATAGCCGCCCCGAATGCTCCATATGGCCTTGACCTCAGGGTGCGCGATGGCCCAGTTGACGTCGGCCGCGCGGGTAGCGTCGTCGCCGCCAAACTGCTGGTCGCGGGCGCCCAAATTCGGCGCGCGAAAGGGGGTGAAGCCTTGGGCGCGGATCCAAGATTCGGCCTGATCAATCACAGAAGCCTCGCCAAAGCGGGAAACGGAGACCAATGCGATGCCATCGCCGGGCTTCAAAAATGGTGGAGAAACGCTTTGCATCATAGTTCCAAACCAAGGTACTGCCCTTTGTACTTTTGTCCTACATGAAGTCTTACAAACGATCTACTATCACGGCCGCCTTGCCCTATGCCAATGGGCCGATTCACATCGGGCACCTGGCAGGATGTTATCTGCCTGCAGACATCTATGTGCGCTATTTGCGCATGAGCGGCGAAGCGGTGGCTTTTGTTTGTGGATCAGATGAACACGGCATGGCGATAACCATGAAGGCGCGGAAAGAGGGCGTTACCCCCCGCGAAATTGTGGACCGCTACCACGAGATGATGCGCGAAGCGCTGGCAGGCTTTGGCGTGCAGTTTGACATTTACTCGCGCACGTCGTCGCCCAAACATGCGGAAGTGGCGAGCAATTTCTTCCAAACCCTCTATGAAAAAGGGGTGTTTGAAGCCCGAGAAACGGATCAGTACTACGATCCCGAAGCAGAGCAATTTTTAGCGGACCGCTACATCACCGGCACCTGCCCCAAGTGCCAAGCAGCTGGGGCCTACGGCGACCAGTGCGAGAAGTGCGGTTCCACGTTGAATCCCACGGATTTAATCAACCCGACGTCGACGCTTTCGGGCTCGGCCCCGGAAATGCGCAAGACGACCAATTGGTTTTTGCCTTTGGACAAGTTGGCGCCTGAACTGCGCACCTACATCGAGTCCCACCCCGAATGGAAATCCAACGTTTTCGGCCAGTGCAAGTCCTGGTTGGATGCCGGCGATGGCCTGCAGCCCCGAAGCATGACCCGTGACCTCGATTGGGGCGTTCCCGTCCCCGTGGAAGGTGCGGATGGCAAGGTGCTCTACGTGTGGTTTGATGCGCCCTTAGGGTATATTACCGCTACGCAGGAGCTCTTTGGGGACGATTGGGAAAAATGGTGGAAGGATGAGGACACCCGCTTGGTGCATTTCATCGGCAAGGACAATATTGTCTTTCACTGCCTGATTTTCCCAGCCATTCTGATGCAGCATGGCGGGTATATTTTGCCCCAGGATGTGCCTGCGAATGAGTTTTTGAACCTCGAGGGCGAGAAGCTTTCCACGTCCCGAAATTGGGCCGTTTGGCTGCACGAATACCTCGCCGATTTCCCTGGAAAGCAAGATTCGCTGCGTTACGCTTTGTGCGCCACCATGCCTGAAACGAAGGATAATGACTTTACCTGGGCCGATTTCCAGCAACGGAACAACTCGGAGCTGGTTGCCATCCTTGGCAACTTGGTCAACCGCGTGATGGTCCTCAATCATAAGTACTGCGCGGGCTTGGTGCCCGCCGCAGGCTCGGCCCCCGAGGACCTGGAGGCCATAGCAGCTATTGCCCAGCAATCGGCCAAAGTGTCGGCGGCCTTGGACGCCTACCGCTTCCGCGAAGCCTTGACCGAAGCCATGAACCTCGCCCGTGTCGGCAACAAGTATTTGGCGGATGCCGAACCTTGGAAAGTGGTTAAAACGGATCCTGTGCGCGCCGCGGAGATTCTGGGTACAGCCACCCAAATCATGGCTGCGCTCGGCGTGGTCTTTGAGCCCTTCCTGCCCTTTAGCGCCGCGAAAATTCGCGCCATGCTGGGGATGGAGTTGGCAGATTGGTCGCTTTTGGCTGGGACGAGCTTGGTGCCGGCCGGACAACCTCTTGCGGAACCTGCCCTTTTGTTTGAAAAGATTGAAGACGAAGCCATGGACGCCCAGCGTGCCAAACTCGTCAAACCTGTTGAAACCCCTGTTCAGCCTGTGGAAACTCCTGCTATTCCCGCCATTGCGGCCAACATCGACTACGATCAATTTGCTGGATTGGACCTTCGTGTCGCTACCATTTTGGAAGCCACTAAGGTGCCCAAGGCCGACCGCTTGCTCCAATTGACCCTGGACACCGGTGTCGATCGCCGCACGGTTTTATCGGGCATTGCAGAGCACTTCGCGCCCGAAGAGGTGATCGGTCGTCAGGTGGTGCTTTTGGCCAATTTGGCGCCACGCACCATTCGCGGGGTGGAATCGCAAGGCATGATTCTCATGGCCGAAAACCCGGAAACGGGCAAGTTGGAATTCCTTCAGCCGGGCGCTGCACTGCCGGCTGGGGCGACGATACGCTAAACACAAAGGGGCCCCGAGAGGCCCCTTTTTTTAGTCCAAATTCTTGTCGTAGGCCGTCTCAAGCTGTTCGGCAATATCGGTGTGGTGGTGAATGAGTTTCCAAACGCCACCTTCCAGCTGAAAAACATTGGTGGCCCGGTGACGTACCTGCACCGGCTTTCCGTCGGGGCCAATGTTCTCGCCAACCTCGGTGCACGCCACGTAGGCCATGTCTTCTCCGACATGAACACTAACACCTTCTGGACGAATGCTTCCACCAATCTTCATGTCTGTTACTTGTTTAAAATCCGCTCCTACGGCCTCCCATCCGACTAGTTTGCCGCCAAAAGGACCCATGTAGGTAATGGAATCTGAATGGGACCAAACGTTCGAAATAGGGCCAAAATCTCCTTCAAACATCGCGTTTAGGCTAGCGTAAAGGGTGGTATTTGCAGCGATAACAGTTTCTCTAGACATAGGGGTGTTGGTTTGTGGTTGACAGGCGAGCAGAAGGAGGCTGCTTGCTAAAAGGATTGTGCGTTTCATGACTTAGGGTTGTTTGACGCGAATGTCTGTAGTGGCCAGGCCTACGATTTTCCCATCTTTTTCAATGGGAACCGAATACGTTTGCATCCAAATCTCACCGCCACCAGCGTCAAAGTAGGGATCGCTCCATACTGCACTCCCTTGAGCGAGTGGGATGGAGAGCCATGATTGGGCGTTAATGTCGTAAGCAGGATCCATTAAGTTGGCATAGCCCAACGTTCTCCGCGTTTTTCTGTACCAATAGGCGCAACTCGTAGCTTGGGCGTTGGTATCCAACGTTACCACAGCACATCCATAAAATTTATAGCCTTCAAGGGCCATGTAGTCTTGGATATGCCCGGTGATTTGAGCCGAATCAAGGGGCCAAGAAGTGCTAAGCGTGGCCACGAGATTTTCAAGTTCGGATTGTACCGCAGCTTTTTCGGCATCCGTTGTCAGGGGTATTTTTTGACAGGCCAGCAGAGAAAAAAGGGCAATCCCGAAAGTCAAATATTTAATGGAAAGGCGCATAGGTGGGTAGTGGTTTGTTTGTTTGTACGAAATGTAGTGCGAGTTTTAGCGATTTGGTGCGCCTACTGAATGGGTGGCATTCAGGTTATTTTTGCACTCCTTGGCCCCGTAGTTCAACGGATAGAATAAGCGTTTCCTAAACGTTTGATCCAGGTTCGATTCCTGGCGGGGCTACAACTCGAAAGAGTTTTTACAGCTGGCGCTCCGCGATGCTGCAAAAACTCTTTCTCGTTTTAGGATGGTACAGCTGGCGCTCAGAAGGCGGCACCGTGGATTGTTAGGTTTATGAAATAACTCATCGCCGGCGTTAACTTCGGAAGTACATTTTACCTCATCCGTTCCGTTCAAAAACATGACTGACACCTCCCATCACGATGCCCGAATCGCACAGATGACCTTCGCATCGGTTTATCCTCACTATGTGACCAAAGTGGTCAAAAAGGGTCGAACAGAAGCCGAGCTCCGCAGTGTGATATCATGGTTGACGGGCTTTGAAGAGGCGACCCTAGACGCGCACTTAGCGTCAAAGACCACGTTCGAAGACTTCTTTGGTGCAGCCTCGTTGCCTGATAATGCTTCCCAGATCAAAGGGGTCATCTGTGGCTATCGCGTTGAGGAAATTACCAATGTCCTCACCCAACAAGTACGTTATATGGACAAGTTGGTGGATGAATTGGCCAAAGGCAAAGCCTTGGAAAAGGTGATCCGTTGAGGTTAAACTTTACGTCCTGCCCACCAAGAGTCGACGCTCCAACGACCTGGACCTAGCAATAATACCGCCAAGAAGGCAAAGGCGTAAAGCAAAGCGTGTTCTTTATCTGCTAATGGGTCCGAGCCATGTGCTACGAAGGCAGCTACTAACATGGTGAAGGCCGCAGGAGCGGCCATCCAACGTGTTTTAAGGCCCGCCAAGATGAACGCCGGAGCAACGAGTTCACCAAAAATGGTGAGGATCAAAGAAAGGGTTGTTCCCAAACCCAAAAAGTCCATGAACTTCNCGGNTTCCCCGGCTTCTAAAGCTTGGCTCAGGCGCTCGTATTTGGCCCAACCGTGTGGAATCATCAAGAAGGAGGTTCCTGCGCGCAACAAGAATAGGCCCAATGCATGTGTCATGAGCACGAATATAGGCGATGCCCTAATTGTTCGGTGCGCCCGCGGCAATCCACTTTTCGAGTTGTAGAATCTGACAGTCCGTCAAACCACTACCACTTGGAGGCATGGCCACATAGCCGGATTGGTGCTTCACAGCGCCCATTAAGCGGTTATTCGTAGTGGCGGCAACGACCCCAGCATATTGATCCAATGCCACATACCCAGGGGTGCTGGTCGCGTTATGGCAGCCGACACAAAACGTCTGCATCATAGGTTGAATGGTGCCGCTAAATGTAAAGGCCGTGGTGTCGCAGCCCGATTCACAAGAATTGTTCTTCGCACCTTGCTGAATCCAGGTCTTTATCAGCTGGATTTGGCTCGCTGTCAAACTTGCCGGAGGAGGAGGCATGATTTTATCCGGGTCATTCTCGACCAGAACCTCGTACAACTCACTGTTGTTAGGCTGGCCAGCCTTCACATTTCCAGTGTTCATGATTGACGTGTACGAGGTTAGAACCACACCGTCCTGCGCCGAAGCCGCATCATGGCATCCGCTCATAGCACAGCTAGAAACAATCAAAGGCAATACCTCTTGCTGGAAATACACCGTGTCTGGATCGCAATTACTCCCTGAATTTCCACCACCAGTGCTATCAATTGGATTTGGATCCACATGGATGGGATCGTGCTTGCAGCTCGTAAAAAAGACCCCCATGGCGAGGGTTAAAACAACGATAGAAAGGGAGTATTTCATGCGCTAGGGTTTTGGATGTATCATCAAAAACGAGGCCGCAATGAATTAAGGCCTCAGGGAACATCAATTTTCGTTGACCCTGTGTCTAACATCTCAATGTCATCCAACAGGCCATCAACGGCCTCATTAGGCACCGCAAATGACAGCGTGTAATGATCAATTTTCCACGAATTGCGCCCATGGTCAAAGATCAAGATGGCCGTGCCGCGACAGCGCCCCATGTGCTCGGAGTCTAGTTTTTCATCCAGCCAAGCCACATCTCCAAGAGAGCGAATATGNCGCTCGCCCGGCACCGGGATAAAAGTCCATGCCGAGGCCCGTTGGAAATAACGACGNCTCCAGGATTTGAACTCGCTAGTCGTCCAGCGCTCTGTTTCATCCGTGCCGATAAAAATGCTTTCTTCCGAAGCCATTGTTCCGAAGTACGTTGTCGAGTCTGCCACACTGGCGGCGTGGTGCCAGGCGTCCATGACCATGTGAATGTCCGTGTGATTGGCGATGGATTCTGCTTCCTCGGTAGGCTGGCAGGCAGTAAGCAGACCAAGCATAGCTATGCTGAAAAGCAAAAGAGATTTCTGATTCATTTTCCTAAGGTAAGGACTACTTTTGCAGCCTGGATTGGCTCCGTAGTACAATGGATAGTATGTGGGTTTCCGGAGCCTAAGATGCAGGTTCGATTCCTGCCGGGGCTACAAATCAGGCGCCCAGGCGTCACTCCGGAATGACCGCCCCGCAGGGAAACTTGTCGGGGTGGTTTTGTTTCAGGGCTATTCCCACGGCTATGCGAAGTATTTTAGCCCTCTTGATATAGAATTACAGGAAATGACATTTTTATACATCGGACCCGGGATGGGCATCGGATCTCTCATTTTGGTGGGATTAATCGTGGGAATTGTTTTATTGGCTGTTGGTTACACGGTTTGGGCGCGAATCAAGCGGATATTTAAGAAGTAACTGGGTGCCCGAAACGATCTCCTTCTTAGCAGCACTCCTTTCCGGATGGTTATTGGTTCGTCTGATCCTGTGGCGGTCCGAAGAGCTCAGCGCTCTTGCGCGCACGGCGGTAGGCGTCGTTGACGCTCTCCTAAGTCCTCTGCCCGAAGCAGAAAAACTGNCACTTGTTGAACGTCAAAACCTTCAATTATTAAAGGCACTTGGCCGATTTTTCCTTCGCATCGGAATGGCCCTNGCTGCAGCCTGGGCAGCCGTTGAAGCGGGAGATTTATTGGGAGAGCCTCAAGGCCCATGGACGTCTTGGCATTGGGGGGTTTTCTCCTTGGGGGCTACACTTCCCTTCCTCCGACGTTCCAAGCCTCAAGGCCCATATAGTGCCATTCAGCAGCTCTTTCACCATTTGGTCTTGGACCATCCGAATATAGGCCGCAGGCTTTTCGAGCGAGAGGTCAGGCGCGTTCTCAAGGGGCAACCCCGCCCCGAACGGCCCTTTTTAATCGTTACGGGTCTGGCCCGTGCGGGCACCACCAGCCTGCTCAACCGCCTCAGTGAAACAGGATTATTTGCCTCCTTAAACTACCGCCATATGCCATTTCTCATGGCCCCTGGAACTTGGGCGCGGTGGAACAAGCCAAAGCGGATCGAAGCCAAAGAACGCAGTCATGGCGACGGCATTGAAGTTAGTTTGGATTCTAACGAAGCTCTCGAGGAGTACTTTTTCTCTGCCTATGATGACAAGGTCCAAAAGGCGAGTTTAATGGAATATCCCCTCTCAGAAGAGCGTGCAGTGGACTATGCAAATTATCGTGCCCTGGTGTCTGCGGAGCAGGGCGGACGCGTTTATTTGGCTAAGAATAACAATGCACTCTTGCGCTACAGCTCTTTGTCAAAGCATTTTCCGACTATGCGGACGGTGGTTCTATTTCGGCAGCCCATTTTTCATGCAGCGAGCCTGATGGAGATGCATGAGCATTTCTCCGCGGAGCAGGAAAAAGACCCCTTCTTCCTAACCTACATGAACTGGTTAGGTCACTTTGAATTTGGTCAAAATTGCAAGGCCTTTTCTTTTGCCGATGGGAGCGGAATGCCAGATAAATTGCCCGTCACTTTGGATGATTGGCTCGAACGCTGGATGGCATATTATGAGCGGGTTCTGGCCCTCAAAGATGATCAAATGCTTCTGCTATCCTACGACCGCTACTGCAAACAACCTGGCGAGGCGGTGGAGGTATTACTGAATGCGGTGGGGCTGCCTAACTCAGATCTAGCGCTCGGGGCGCACCAAAACGAACGCCCTGAACCGGAAGGCGCCTCCGAGGAGGTTCTCCGTCGCGCCCTCGCCCTCTACGACCGCTTACTCATTCGCGAAATGCCCTTAGGGGCTTGACCCTATTTTCGTCCCTATGCCGCATGCACCCATTTTCATCCTTGGTAGTCACAAGTCTGGTACCAGCTTGTTGCGCTCCCTTCTGGATGGGCATCCTGAACTCTTCGTCATTCCCTTTGAAACGCATTTTATGGCCTTGCTTGGGCGGTGGATTACCTATTCGTACCGAAAACAAGCACCCGTAGAGGATGCAAATTTTCTGGAGGGACTCGTGGAAATTTTAGAGTCTTATGCGCGTTCAGTGGATCGGCAAGCGGATGTGGTGCTGGGCGACCGTCTCGACATGGATGCCGTGCGGGCCTTTGTGGGGGAGATGGATGAAGCGGATGACCCAATTCAAGCCCTTACCATACTCAAAGAGCTTTTGCCTCAAGTGGTGGATGGATTGGAAACGGCGCTAGGAAAGCGTGCTGTTGAAAAATCGGTTGAACATTTAGAAGTCGCGGTTGAGCTGGCACAAGCGTTCCCTAAAGCCCAGTTTATTCATATTGTGCGGAATCCCTACGCCAACATGGTGGCCCTGCGCAAGTTTAAAGCAAAGGACCAGGGTTACCCGTTGATCAACAAGGTTTTCAAGTCACTTGAATCAGGATATTATTGGCTCCAGACCAACCAGAAGTTGATTCCTAATTATAAGGTGATTCGCTATGAAGATTTGGCACAGCAGCCGGAAGTCGAGATGCAGTCAATCGCGGAATTCTTACAGATATCTTTTGACAGCAGCCTTTTGGAGCCTACGCTTATGGGCGACCCTTGGGGAGGTAACAGTGCATATGGCAAGTTTAAAGCCATTTCTTCTGAACACTTGAATCGTTGGAAGGAAGAAATCACCCCGTTGGAAGCCAATCTGGTTACCCAGCATTTTGGGCATGTCCTGGCGGAACATGGGTATGAAAAAATGCCACTGTTTGCCCGCACTTGGAAGCGAGCCAAAGGGGAACGCCTCAAACGATACTTTTATAATCGCTTTTACCCACTTTATCTCAAGTAAAGCGGGCCGCGTTCTGGAAGCCTAGAGCGAACAGAAAAGCGCATGGGAATGAAATCTTTAGGGGTTCAATCCCCAGAAAATTAGTCTTTGCTGTTCAATTTGGCGACTTCTGCTCGCAATGCTTCAATCTCTTTGTTTGCTGTGCTCAAATCAGCTTGCAACGTCAAATTGGCTTCTTGAAGTTCATCCGCACGACGGCGCTCTTTCTTGGCCATGCTTTGAAACTTTTCCGCTTCTTTTTCAGCGGAATAGATTTCTTTTTGGTCTTTGGACTGAACCAAAAAACTATAGACTGCGTACAAGGCGACCCCCGCGATGGCTGCGATGCGCAAGCTGCCATTGTAATCTTTCAATGGGCCGACAAAATAGGAGGCGGCAAAGCCGAGCAGTACGACGCTACCAAAGCCCAATAAAATGCGTTCAATCGTATTTGTGTTCATAAACTAGAGGAATATCTCCGTTGAAGGTAGTAAAATTGTAGATGCCGTCTTTGTAGCTTCCACTTCTTTAACATACTATCCCTATGCGAAACGTACAAAAATGGTCCTGGGTGGTTGCCGTCGCAGGATTTCTGTTTGGATTTGACACGGTAGTCATCTCAGGGGCCAACGAGCCCATCCGCGAACTCTGGAACACCTCCGCGTGGTTTCATGGCACCTTCATCATGTCCATGGCCCTTTGGGGTACGGTTTTAGGCTCGCTTTTTGGCGGCAAACCAACGGACATCCTGGGTCGAAAACCGACGTTGATCTGGATTGGGGTACTTTTTTCGGTCTCTGCGGTTGGCTCCATGTTAGCTTGGGATCCGTATTCCTTTTCTTTCTTCCGCTTCATCGGTGGGGTGGGCGTTGGGGCTTCTTCGGTAGCGGCACCGGCCTACATTTCGGAGATTTCCAGCGCAGCTTCACGAGGTCGTTTAGTGGCTCTCTACCAATTTAACATTGTCTTCGGCATCCTGATTGCCTTCTTCTCCAACTTCCTCCTCAGCGGTGTTGGGGGCGAATGGGATTGGCGTTTGATGCTCGGGGTGGAAGCCATTCCCGCCATCGTGTACACGTTCATGGTCCTCACTGTGCCCGAAAGTCCCCGCTGGCTCGCCGTCAAGAAAGGCGATTCGGCCGCTGCCCAAAAAGTGCTGAACGAACTTTTTGATAATGAGACTGAAGCTGTGGAAACCCTCAAAGCCATCCAAGCCGATGCTGCGGAAACCGCCTCCAAGCCTCGTGTACCCCTGTTCTCGCGCGACTTCCGCTTCCCGCTTCTGCTGGCCTTTTTGTTGGCGATGTTCAACCAATTGTCGGGCATCAACTTCATCCTCTACTACGCACCTTCCATTTTGGAAAATGCGGGCTTTGCCAGTAGCGAATCCTTGCTTTCCAGCGTCTCTCTGGGCGGCATCAATCTCCTCTTCACCTTTGTAGGCCTCTACTTCATTGACCGCTTAGGCCGAAAGCAACTGATGTACATCGGCTCCATTGGCTACATCATCTCGCTTTGTATGGTGGCCTATGCCTTCTACAGC
>JGI26081J50195_1000373_pt1 | contig 19756 bp, 19 predicted proteins | sample SaaInl74LU_5_DNA_FD_50195 | JGI IMG/M metagenome (IMG submission 50195) | reverse complement strand
CAAGACTTCACCTGAAATCATCCGATTGGCAGTGATGTATTACATACGTTATCCATTGAGTTTTCGTCAGGTGGAAGACATCTTGCATGTTTGGGAAGATGACGTAGAGTTCTCTCGGCTAATCCAAACGTTAATCGCCGCGATGGCGCTCGAACAACGTTCAGGCCTGACGGTCGCGTCGCTTCGGACGATCCTGAAGGTTACCGGGGGGGTGACCTCGCGCGTGTTCATCATGATCAAGTCTTTGGCTATCGATGCGATCGAAACCGGAGAAGAGCGGATCACGGACGAAGCAGTTCAGGCCTGGCAACCGGTTTGGGCGAAGCATGCCTGGAACATCCCTCGACAGCCCGCCGCTGCATTCGGATGACGGTCAGACCACTACCGTTTCGACCTCCACCCATTCATGATGAGCTTTTGTCTAGCTGGATCAGTCGATTGGCGAACGCCAACCATTGTTCAGTTGAAGAGCTTTGTGGCTATCTGGGTTTGGGGCAGGGCAGGGTGCCGGAATGTACGAGCGACCTAGGGGTCGTGAACTGGGCGCGGATTTGTGCGGCACTTCAGCGACCCCAGATTGAGATCGCTGCCATGACTCTTCCTGGTACGATGTATCATTCCGCGCGATACGTGTCGCTGGATGACTTCCAGTATTGCCTGGGGTGTGTTGAGAAAACGCCAAATCTGGTTCTTCGCCATTGGCNCTTTGTCTGGTCGCTGACATGCGAAGCCTGCGGTCGGACCCTCGCAGCCAAAAATCCAGCCAAATACATATCAGGCAGACTTCGTGCTCAAGCTGTATGCGGCTCGGAAGCTCTAAAGGCAGCTGTGGCGAGCAACGATCACAGACGGTTGCGTCGGATAGATTTGACCCTGCATCTCATGACAGTTCTGGGGACCGGGCATTTGGGTTCACTCACCTCCAGGAACGAGCAGGAAAGGCTACTTGCTCTTGCCGCAGTCAATGTCGGCACGACCCGCCCCTTGTTAGGTGCCGCCATCGTCCTGCGAGGAAACGACCGGGCGGCTCGGGAGTTGCGCCGCGTCTTTCCTCAGCATCGTCGGGTGATCGAGAGGATCCGTGGATTGTCGCAAGATCTTGACCGAAGGCTTCCGGAACGGCGGGAAACAGGGCACCCGACAAGGAAGGAAACACATGGTTCGAGCAGCCAAAATATATCCGAGACCGCTTTGCAGGCAGCGCGCCAAGCCATCTCAGAGCTCGGAGCAGACGCAAATCGTGAAGTGCTACTGATGCGCGCCGATGCAATCTGGAAGCGCTCAAAAGGGGTCAAGTCCTGAAGCGAGCAGCCTGTGGATATATTGCAATTAAGGGTACAAAAGTGCTCCAAAATGCCCTGAATCCGCAGAATCTGATTAAATAGGGTACAGTGACACGTTTGCACGCCGAAACTAAAGACCTGCGAGACGCGGTCCGGCGTGTTAAAGCGCGGTGCCAGGAACTCTATTCCTACCTTTCCAACAACTTCGACACGGTGGTAAATTATGGTCACCGATATCGAAACGGACTTGCGGTCTCGTCATCCCGCGCAGAAGGTTGCGTCGATGACATCGGAAACACTCGCATGGGTAAACGGCGGCGCATGCGATGGTCTCCGCAGGGTGCGCATCGCGTCGCCATCACAAGAGCCGCAGTCCTTGACGGCAGACTAACCGTTACAAAAATGGCCGCTTGAACACCAAGTTTTGCCCACTCCCAACTCTCGTTATCTATGCGGGAGCATCGGGGTTTCTGTCGCAAAGTTTTTTCTTGAAGAATATTGTTCTTCTGGGCCCGAGTTTCCACCACAAAAAAAGTACCGAGAGGGACCCATAAAATCAGCAGATATACGGATAATCCTAGATTGCCGGACGCTCAAATTGATTGATAAAGAACAAAATTCTAGTTTTTTGGTCCATCTCTAGACTTTGCGACAGAACCGTTTGAAGTTGCCAATTTGATGGTTCAACTCGACCAGAGCGCACCCAAATCTGGCAATTTTTGGCATTTGTAAAAGCTCTCGATAGTTTTCACACAGCCTCCGGACAAAGCAGCCCTGCCAGATTGGATGTGCGTCCAGTCAATTTGGCTTACGTCCCCACCTGCAACACAGCAGTTTTCTGCCGCAGCAACGCAATCACACTCAATGCCGTAATCTTTCCCGTCGCCGGATTGTCGGCGCTTGGCCGGTTCTGGATCGACATTGTAAAGTCCGAGCTGTCTGACGTGACCCGCACGGTATGCTTGTTGCGTTCCAAGGACGGATCGGCCCAAACTTCCATACGCGTTTTGTCGGGGCCATGTCCTGCAAAGCTGACAGCGACGGCAACGTTTACATTGGCGGGGAAGACTTGGGCTACCTCGCTCACAGAGCCCTCCAGAATAAGATATGGCTCCGTCAAAGTAGTAAGGTCGATGTCCATCTGCGCCACGTAAGGTGCCTTGATCAGACCTGCGACCGGCTTGCGTGTCTCAATCACAACAGAGTTAATTGTACCAACTGCAACGCCCTTGATGGCGTCCAAGCCGAGAATTGCACCTGACGGAATCACGATCTTCGCGCCAGTTTCCGATGCCAGATCAATCAGGTCCTGTCGACCTAGCAATTGACTTGCAGACAACACCACAAGCGTTTTGCCAGCTTGCAGAACCGGTATAGCCAGGTCGTTAAAGAGCGTCGGCGGAAGTGCTTCAATCACAAGATCGCAATGATCGGCAATCTCGGCTAATTCATAATGAGGCACCGCTGTCGACAGATGGCCGTTCAGTTCTAAGGCCCGCTCAGCATTTCGAGCCGAAAAACCTGCCAAAGTGCATCCGGGGACGCCTCCCTGATCCAACGCCTGTGCAACGGGCAAGCCAGCGGCGCCCATCCCTGCAATACCGATCTTCATGCGCGATACCTCTCTACCATCTCCACAATGCGATGAACTGCGGCGACTGACGCTGCGTGATCTTGTGAGAAGTTCAGTCGAATACTTGATGCTGTATGCGGCGAAAACTCAGAACCCGGCGTGACAGTTACCCCAGCTTGGACCCGCAACAGGCGCACAAAGACTTCGGGAGACACAACCAGCGCCGGCAGTTCGGGAAACACATAGCTTCCGGCCTGCGATGTCGCGGTGGGGAAGCCCGCATCATGGAAAACTTTCAACAGATCATCCCGGATTGTCTCGTGCTGGGAAATGCGCTCGTCCATCCAGCCCTCGGGTTCATGAAACCAAGTCATCAATGCAGCCTGACTGTAGCCCGCCGCCCGCAGCGACACGATTGCCTGCAGCTTTTCCATCCGCTCAATTAATTGGGCTGACCCAAAAGCAACGCCCAGCCGGAAGCCACTGAGCGATTCCGTCTTGGACGGCCCCATAATCGTCACAAGTTTTTCGGGTCGTATCGCACAGGCCCGCAAATGGGTGTAGCTTTCGTTGCTGTAAAGCAGCCGTGAGTAGAGCTGATCAACGATCACGGTGACATCATGTTTGGCCGCCAGCGCCGCGATCTTGGTGATCGCAGTCTCAGAAAAGACGTGCCCCGTAGGGTTGTTCGGTGTCGAGAAAACCAGAACCTTTGCCCCGCCGTCGCAGGCGGCCTCCAGTGCGTCAAGATCGGGTCCGTTCTGCGCCGCTGTGCCATGGTAGTGCAATGGGATGGGCATCATCTCTCCGCCGAAGAACCGCACCAATTTGCGGTTGGCGAAATAATCGGGCTCTACGATCGCAACTTTGGTGCCCTGATCAACAACTGCTCCCAACGCAAGGAATAGTGCGCCTTGGGTGCCGGGGGTGATGATGAGTTCGTCAACATGGTCCACAGGTGCTTTTGTGAAGGCAGCAAGGCTCTTGGCGACTTCGGCCCGGATGGCGGCATCGCCGCGATATTCGGTGTAAGCCTGCGTTCCGCCAGTCTCATAGCCGCGCACCCAGGCTTCGCGCGCGCCGGGCGTCGGGCTAAACGCATCTACGTCGCCGTGTGAGAAATCCACGGGACGACCGGCGATAATCTCGCCGCGCATTACTGATTGCAGATCATCCCCGTTCTGCCGTGCTTCCTGACCGGGGGCATTGTCGGCCCCAAGTCCTGCAAATTTCTCGTCCAAATTGCTCATGTCCGTCCCGCTCCATAGTGTCACATATTGCCGCGTTTACCCTAGCCGCGCGCATTGTACTAGCCTAGTGCAAGTGATTGAGGCGACGTCGCCTATTTTTTCTCATTGGAAACTTCGATCTAACTCTTTCGCGTTCGCCGTGAATATCAACCCTGTCCGTAACCTGGTCATAGGTACTGCGGAAATCGCTACGGCGACGACGAACAGTCGTTTTTCTGGCTGCGGCGCAGCACTGCACCAGGTCGATTTCATTCCTGCATCTGCAAGCATGGCTGCAAAAGCATGTCCGGATCGGGCATTGTCAGAACCAATCTGCTTGAGGCGGGCAGGGTGGTTTCGTAGCCTTTGTTCATGACGAAAACAGACCCTTTCAAGGGCATTCGCAGCAGCCCGGAGATCATCCGCCTGGCGGTCACGATATACGTTCGATTTCCACTTTCGCTCCGCAATTCACGAGGACGTGCTGCACGAGCGCGGCATCGACATTGGCCACGAAACGATGCGGTACTGGTGGAATAGATTTGGCCCGATGTTTGTCGCAGAAATTCGTCGTAAACGTGTCCAGCAAATGCGTGCGTACTCGAATTGGCGATGGCACCTGGACGAGGTTTTCGTAAAGATCAACGGCGAGACGCATTCCCTTTGGCGGGTGTTTGATCACGAAGGTGAGGTGCTGGAAAGCTACGTCATAAAAGCACCGGGACCGCAAAGCCGCGCTGAAGTTCCTCAAGACATCAATGAAGCGCCACGGACGTCCTCATACACTGGTGACCGACAAACTTCGATCCGACGGCGCTGCGATGAAAGTCGTTGGCAACGCCAACCGGCAGGAAACGGGCCGCTGGGAAAATAATCGGGCCATGAACGCGCACCCGCTGCCCGACAGTGGTTTGCTTGCAAAGCATGAAAAGGGGCTGTTTCGACGACGAGAACGCGCCATGCAACGGTTCCGCAGCATGGGATGTTTACAGAAATTCGCCGCCGTTCATGCCTCCGTCTACAACCATTTCAACCAGGAGCGCGCTCTACACACGCGACAATTGCAAGGCCAACCGAACCGCTGCTCTGGCCGAGTGGCGCCAACTCTGTTCAGCATGAGTTCCGGCATTCGTCGGCGAACTGAGACCAGTTCTCATCCGTCTGACAGCACCAACAGCACCCTTCCGACCCATTGGGGCGCGATGCCCCGGTGATCATTTCGATTTTTATAAGCGGTTCAGATAGTGATCATCAGAAAAAATAGGTTCCGCCAAAGTCCGAACTCCGTCACAAAGAAGTCCAGCGTTGTGTGAGCATTTAGACTTAGGGCGCGTCTGCCAGCGCAAAATCTAGTGTGCCGTTGCAATTTGAAGAGAGTGGGCGATGACAATAAAAACGGGCGATGCCGATTTCAATTCGCATGCGTTTCGCCGCGCACTCGGTAATTTTGCGACCGGGGTGACTATCATTACCGCCCGCAACGCCGATGGCGAGCTGGTCGGGGCAACCGCAAGTAGTTTCAATTCACTTTCGATGGACCCGCCCCTTATCCTTTGGAGCTGCATCAAGGCATCGAGAGGCTGTCCGATCTTCGAAACTTCGACCCATTTTGCGGTGAACGTGCTTGCGTCGGATCAAGCGGAATTGTCCAATCATTTTGCACGCCAACAGGAGGACAAATTCTCTGCAATCGAATGGGGAGAGGGTATCGGCGGCGCACCGATATTTGCTGATTGCGCCGCACGTTTTCAGTGCGAATCCTACCAAAAGATTGATGGGGGCGATCATTGGATTTTTGTCGGCAAGGTTGTTGCCTTTGATGATTTTGGACGCCCGCCACTCTGCTTTCATCAGGGGTCATATTCGACGTTATTCAACCATCTTGCCGCCGAGCCGGCGTCTAAGGAACGCGGCGACTGTCAACCGGCGGATGGTCGACTAGAAGATCACAAATTTTTTCAGATGCTGAGGGCTATTCGCGCGTACCAAGACGCTTATCAACCCAAGGTTTCTGCGCTGGAGGTGAATCTGATCGAATCGCGGCTCTTGCTCGTTGTGCAGGATTTGCCGGGGCTTGGTGCCGAAGGCTTGACCAGACACCTCAATGTTCCGGTCCACGAGACCGAGGAAGCGCTGCAGAACATGCAAGGTCGCGGATTTCTTGCCGCGCAGGGGGATGGTTTTGTACTGACCGAGCTGGGGCGGGCGAAAGCCGATGCGGCCTGGAAACTTTCCCATGCACACGCCCAAGAAGCCTTTGCCGACTTCAGTGAAGATCAGCTTAAGAGTTTTAGCGCTGTTTTGCGCGGTCTGATAGAGCAGGGATCGCCCCACAAGTCGTTGCGATAGTGCGCTTTGTTGTCAGAAGGGGTATGGCAGGCACCGCCTCAAACGAACTCGAAAAAGACATTTGAGTCGTGGCGGCCGCATGTTCTTGCTGTCTAGAAAATCAACTGAGGTGATGCACATTTTGGTGTTGGCGATGACACCCTAGCGTGCGTTGAAGGTGATAGGCCTTGTGCAAGGTTCTATGGCAGAATCATCAACCAAAGCCAGATAGATACAATGGACCCAGCCGTCGCGATCAGGACTGATGATGCGGCGACGCGGCGGGCAGCGCCGTACATATTGGCAAATACATAGGCGTTAACGCCCGGTGCCATAGCGGATGTCAGGACAGCGGACCGAAGACCCTCGCGGTCCAGGTCCAACAGGTAGGCGGTTCCGAAAACGATGGCTGGATGTAGCACCAGTGAAATGGCGCAGACCATCAGGATGGCTTTCATGTCACCAGCGGGACGATATCGACACAGGATGCCGCCAAGACTGAAGAGAGCGGTCGGTAGGGCCGCGGTGGCCATCAGGTCGATGCCGCCCAGCAGCGGACGCGGCAGGGGCAGGGCCGAGATATTGGCGATAAGGCCAAGAACGATCGCGATCACGAAGGGATTGTGAAACATCGCGTTGACAACACGAGATGCCCCTTCGACCACACTGGAGGTCTCGTAGCGGGCGATTTCCATTGCGGTAACGCCCAGCATGTAACAAAGCGGCGCGTGAAACGCGATGATGGCGAAGTTAGCGGAAAGCGCCTCTGCCCCATAAGCGCGTTCGGTGATCGGCAGGCCAAGCAGCACAGTGTTGGAAAACAGGCAGCAAAAGGCAATTGCCACCGCATCGACTGGATTGCGCTTGAAAAAGATACGCGCGCCAGCATACCCGGCGGCGAAACTGGCGAAGGCACCAAAGTAGTAGCTGAAAATGAGCGGCAAGCTGACGCTGGCCCCCAGATCGATCTGCGAGATAGCGCGAAACAGCAAGCAAGGAATGGCAAAGTTTTGCGTGAATTTCACCAGCGCATCGATGGTGTCTTCACTGATCATTCCCTTCCAGGTCACAAAGTACCCGGCGCCAATGACCACAAAGACGGGGAGGATGATGTCGAGAAGCGCCTGCATTTCGAATAGGCTTNTCACATTGTGCGCGCGGAATGNCAAGGGAGTATCGGGAGAATTCGGCCAGCCTTCTGTGCCGATGGCTGTGCATATGCGGTGGGTGTTGCTCGGTCCGGGTGCCAGTCACCGATCTAACCGGCCGTGGTCCGATCCATGGTATCGCGACTGCCGATATAGTCGGTAAAATCTCCCAGCACGGACTGCGTAGCGGCGCATCCTCGATGGCGGGATAGCGAGATATCGCTACGACGCGCATTGTTCGAACCATTCAAAATGGACCAGTCAGGTTAGCCGCACCCCGTTCCTGGAACACATGCGTTTGAACGGCTCAGACGTCCACAAACGGTGATATCGCTGGTTTCGACGCGGTATAGAAAGGGGCGGACCGCGAAAGACGCCGCAGTGGCCTGTTCGAAATTATCTGCCACCTGTTGGACGCCGCGCGCCATCATCGTTTGGGCGGTGGCCTGCCTCGCGAACCGGCGGCCAAATTGCGTGTCGCGATACCGTCAGGGGCCGTCTTTTTGCCGGTACAGCCGCATTCTTTTGCGATCTGCAAAACGTCAGTTGATCCCACGCGCCGGGCATCAACTTTCTTAATGGAAACCACCTTGAATAATTATGTTGGGAACTGAGAGTTCCGGGCTATTTTCTGATCAAATCAGGAGATGCACATATGGAACTCGGCTTTTTCACAATGCCCATTCACCCGCTGGAAAAGGACTGGCGGGTCTGTCTTGCGGAAGACCGCGAGGCGTTCTTGCTTGCCGACGAGTTGGGCTTTGTTGAAGCCTATGTAGGTGAGCATGTAACCGACAAGGCAGAGAACATTACCAACTGCATGATGTTTGTCGCCTCGCTTGCGTCGGCGGTCAAGAATATGCGGCTTGGGACCGGGACGGTGAACATGCCGAACATCCACCCTGCCAAAGTCGCGGCCGATATTGCGATGCTGGATCACATGCTGGACGGCAAATTCAATTTCGGAATTTCGCCCGGCGGTCTTGCCACAGATGCCGAGGTATTCGGGACTCTAGATAAGAACCGCAATGCGATGTTCCTGGAAGGCATCAACACGGTTCTGAAAATCTGGGAAACCGAAGCTCCCTATTCAATCGAAACCGAACATTTCGGGCGGATCACCACCGAACAGGCGCAGATGATCGATATTGGACAAGGCATCATGCCAAAGCCTCTGCAGCAACCCCATCCGCCTATCGTCGTCACGGCCGTCGCGCCATTCTCACAAGGCGTGACAGAGGCCGCGGCACGGGGATGGGACCCGATCAGCGCCAACTTCCTGATGCCACAATGGGTGGCCTCGCATTGGCCTAAATACGTCGAGGGCTGCGAACGTGTCGGTCGTCCCGCTGATCTTGCGAACTGGCGCGTTGCGAAGTCGGTCTTCGTCGCGGATGATCTGGAAACGGCGCGCGATTACGCGACCAATCCTGACAGTCCTTACGTGTATTACTATAAGCAGTTGTTCATGAAGCTTAAAAAGCATGGCCGCATCAACCTATTCAAAGAATACAAGGACCAGCCTGATGAAGAGGTGACACTGGAACACGTCTGCAACCGCCTGATTATTTGGGGTACGCCGGACAAGGTCACCGATGAGCTTTTGGCGTTCCGCGAAGAAACTGGCGAATTTGGAAAGCTTCTCTACGCAGGCAAAGATTGGGCGGAACCGACTCTTGCGCGACGCTCGATGGTCTTGTTAGCCGAGAAGGTGATGCCCGCAGTGAATAGCGCGGAAGCGCTGGAAACACGGACAGCCCAATGAGCCGTCGTGTCACGCTGGCTTCTGGTATCACGATCAATACCGCAGTGGATGGCGATGACGCTGGGAAACCCTGGATCGTGCTGTCAAATTCGCTCGGCGCCAGTCTTGGTATGTGGGATCCGCAGATTGATTTCCTAACAGGTAAGTACCGCGTTTTGCGCTATGACACGCGTGGTCATGGTGCAAGCGATGCGCCCAAAGGCCCCTATGATTTTGCGGATCTGGTTGGCGACGTGATCGGCATGATGGATGCGTATGACATCGAAACGTCGGCCTTCATGGGCTTATCGCTGGGCGGCATGACAGGCCTTGGACTTGCATTAGACCACGGCGACCGCATTTCGCGTGTCGTGTGTGCGGATGGACGCGCCGATGCGCCGGAACCGTTTCGCGCGATGTGGGATCAACGCATGGCTGCGGTAGACGAAAACGGGATGAAGGGGGTTGTGGACGGCACGCTGGCCACCTGGTTCACGCAAGCCTGGCGTGACTCCAACCCCGATGGGTTAGCCGCGATCAGATCAATGGTGCTTGGCAATGATCCGACGGGTTACATCGCCTGCTGTCAGGCCCTAAAGCGTTTGGATTACCTGCAACATCTGGGCGGCGTGTCGGTTCCGGTCCTCTATGTGGGAGGCAGCGAGGACAAAGGCGCAGCACCAGACGTGATGCGGGCCATGGCGGCAGCGACACCGGGGGCCGACTTTCATGAGGTGCCGGATGCGGCCCATGTGGCGAATATCAATCAGCCTGATGCGTTCAATGCGGCCATCGCGAATTTTCTCGGTATTTAGGCCGTTTCAGAAGGCAGTCTGATCTTCCTAAAGTTACTTAAAATCAGATGTTTGAGCGACTTATACCAACGGCTTGATCAATTGACTGTTATCCATCCTCTGTTCGTGATTGAGGTTACGCGCTCTGGGTCATTTGCAAAGAAGTTCCAGGCGGCTGCGCATTTGTCGAGGATCTCCTCGTAGGTATCAAACACTGTGATGGCGAGTTTGTTTGCGCGCAGGTATTGCCAAACGTTTTCCATGGGGTTGAGTTCCGGTGCATAGGGCGGCAGCTTCAGCAGCGTGATGTTGGGTGGCACTCTGAGGCCCTTCGCGCCATGCCACCCTGCGCCGTCTACGATCAGGAGCGCGTGTGATCCGCGCGTAACCGCTTTCGTGATCTCGTCGAGATGCAAGCCCATCGCCTCGGTATTGACATAGGGCAGGATCAGCCCGGCGGCAGAGCCGCGCGCCGGGCAAGCCGCCCCAAAAATGTAGCTCCATTTGTAGCGCGTGTCGCGAGGAGCGCGCGGGCGTGTGCCGCGCTTTGCCCAGATACGGGTGAGCGTTCCCTGTTGGCCGACCCTTGCCTCGTCCTGGAACCACACTTCCAGAGGTTTTCCCTTTGCCCGTTCCGGTAGGATGTCCGCTACGATGCTTGCAAAGTTTTTTTGAACGCGGCCTGTGCCGCCGGGTCGGCATTAGGGTGTTCGGGGCGCGCCGACAGCTTGCGAAAGCCCTGCCTGGCCAGATAGGTGCCCACTGTGCATTCGTGCAGTTCGATGCCGAACTCTGCCTCAACCCGACGCGCCAGGTCGGCGCGCCGCCAACGCACAACACCGTCGCGTTCGGGATCAGGACCGGCCTCAACCCACGCCGACAGCTGCGCCACCTGGTCATTCGACAACAAAGGCTTCACCCCACCGCCGCCCCGGTTCGAAAGCCCCTCAACACCTTCCGAGTTATAGCGGTGCACCCAGTCCCGGAGCGTTTGACGATCCATTCCGCAGCTCTCGGCTGCCGTTTTGCGAGACGCGCCTTCAAGCACCAAAGCAATCGCCAAAAGCCGCCGCGAAACGCGCCCGTCTTTCACCCGCCCCGCCTGTCTGCGCAATTCCTGCGACGTCATATCATCGCGCGTTATCTCAACCGTCATGCTGACCTCCAAATCGCCAAGTGCGATTGAGTCAGACTTCGCAGAAAATGGGAATCCCAAAAAGAGTCAGCCGGTTGGTCCGTTGGTATTAGATGATGTCGATCTCTTTGAGTAATTCTAGAAACGCCTTGGGAGCGGAAACGACGCTTGGGCCCGGCAACTACTGCTTCTTTTGCCTGTAAACTTCAAACACCGATGCGGTGTCATGGGTTGTCGGCAAGATGGCCGAGGCCGTTTGATAAAGCGCATCAACCGCATCAAAAAGCGGCGCCTTCAATCCGAGCCGACGCAGATCGTCGCCAATCACGGAAAGATCTTTTTCGAACATTTTCAGGCTTGCCGTCGGCGGGTCGTAGGCCCTTGAAATCATCAATGGCATCCTCAGGTCGGACATTTTCGACTGACCCGCGCCTGTGGACAACATGTCGTACGTCGTCTCCCGGTCCAGCCCAAGCGCATCCGCATAGGCCAGCGTTTCTGCCGCCGCCGCGTTGTGGAGCGCGACCGCATGATTGGCGACGTATTTCAGGCGGCTGCCCATGCCGAATTCGCCGACCTCAATGACCTTCTTAGTGAAATGCGCCATGAAAGGGCGCGCACTTGCGACAGCATCGCTGTCGCCCGAGGCCATCATCAGGATATCCCCATCTTTGGCCTGTGCGCCCGTGCCGCTGACCGGGCAATCCAGCAGGTGAATGCTTCGGGTCGCCAATGTCCGATAGGCTGCAATTTTGTCATCGAGGCGGAATGTCCCGGTCTCCAGCACCACCTGGCCCGGTCGCAGCAAGTCGGCGAGGCTCTCACAAACCTCCTGCATCACGGTTGGCGACAAGAGTGACAGNATCACGAGGTCGCAGTCAGCAAGCCATTCGCCCGGTCCTTCATGCGGCGTGCCGCCCAGTGCCTTTAGGCGTTGCCTCGCCTCGGGTGCCGGATCAACGCCCGCAACCGTGATGCCCGCAGCGATCAGATTTCTGGCATAGGCCGAGCCCATGATTCCCAACCCGATAATCCCAACACTTTTCATCGCTCAAATCCAAATTTGGTAGGCGGCAGGCACCCAACGGAAGGTTCCGTCCGCACGTTTTACATAGCCGACACCGGGGAAGGGCATGTGATGCCCGANCACCAGTACTCCGCTGTCCGCAGTATCAGCCAGCACGCGTTCNCGGGTGGCAAGTGCCATGTCCTTGTCGTCGTCAAAGCCGACTTTACTGCCCGGATGTCCGACTGAGAAAACGTAATGGTTGGCCACATCGCCCCAAATCAAGGCCTGCTCTCCCGCGCTTTTGACCCGGAACATCATGTGACCCAGAGAATGGCCAAAGGCGGCTTCGGCGAACACCCCTTTGGCTATCTCGTCGCCGTCTTCAAGAAACCGGAACCTGTCTTCCAACGGAGCCACTACTTTCAAAAACATCTCGCGGTTCGCAGTGCGTTGTTCCGGGATTCCATCGCCGGATTTCCAGGCATCGAATTCGCGTTTTCCGATCAAAAGCTCCGCATTCGGGAACGCCAGTTCACCGCCTTCCCAAAGCCCGCCAATATGGTCGGGGTGCGCATGGGTCAGTGCCACAATATCGATGTCTTCGGGGGCGTACCCTGCCTCGGCCAGGCGGGGGCGAAGAAACCCTGCGCCGGTCTCGCGGCGCGATTGACCAAAGCCGGTGTCGATCAAAATCAGCGCGTCGCCGGTATTTACAAGAACAGGAACGAAGTTATTTTCCAATTGGTCCGTCGGCAGACTCGCAGCATACGCGATTCTTGCAACTTCGTCGTCGCTTTCCTCCAACAGAAAAGGCGGGCTGATTCCCATCGGGAAGGTTCCGTCGAGGATCGAGGTGATTTCAACCTCGCCCAGAACGAAACGGTGGACGGGCGCCCGAAGGGGCCCCTTCATTTCGGCAGTCATGTCGTTCTTTCTGTTATGCGCCCATTTAGGCTATTTATCTGCAAGATCGTCCAGAGCCGGATACAGACGTGTGAAATCCTCGTCTTCCATGCCAGCGTCGATCGCGGCCTGAATCCAGGCCAATGTCTGATGGCCAATCCGCATTGGGCTTCCCAGTTCCTTCGACAGCGCCACCGCCATGCCGACATCCTTGCGCAGGTTAAAAATGCGCGATCGCCCGTCCCAAGTCCCCGAAATGATATGATCTGGAAAACGGCGTTCCGAGATAAAACTGCGCGCATTGCCGGCGTTAAACACCTTGATCATATCTGCCAGATTGATCCCGGCAGCCTCGGCCAAACGACCGGCTTCGGAACAGGCCAGGAAATTCGTGTGAGTGATCAAGTTGTGCACGACTTTCATTGTGTGCCCAGCACCGGAGGGCCCAAGATGGATCAGCTTGCCCGCGCAGGCTTCCAACACTGGCCGCGACCGTTCAAGAACCTCTGGGTCGCCGCCTATCATCAATGTCATCGTACCGTCATCTGCGCCCTTCGCACCGCCACCGGTCATGCCCGCGTCCATGTAAGGAACACCAGCGTCCGCGGCCCGGGCCGCAAGTTTCTTGGTATAGACCGGATCAGAGGTGGTAAAATCCCAGAGTATCAGACCCTTGCCCGCATTTGCGAGCATGTCATCGAGAATGCCATCAATCTGCTCTGAACCCGGCACCACAAAGATCACCACGCTGGCCTCTGCCGCCATCTTAGGGGGGGGCGCGATGCGGGCGATGTCGGCTTGCGCGTTGCGCGCTGCTTCGGACATATCCCAAACGAGCAAATCGTAACCCGCCTTCGCGATATTTTTCGCGATCCCGCGCCCCATATTGCCCAGTCCAATTACGCCCACAGTTTTAGTCATTTCGCACTCCCGTTCCAGGTCAGACGCCGCACAGAAATGCGGCTGCGAAAGGCCAAGATGAATATCAGGTCAGCGCTGCATTGGTTAACCAATTATTCACTGAAAACAATGCATTTACCTTGGCTTTCACTTGCAGAAACTGTTNCTTATTGGTAGGCTCGAGTCAAGCTATCGANCCAGAATTTGTGCAGGCGAAGGAACGCCTGTAGTCGGCGCNGAGGGAGTTTTTGATGTTCGAAAAAATGCCACACATCAAAGAAGAGGTGTATCTGGAATTCCTTGGTCGCACGATTGACATTCATTGGAATTATCACGCCATCCTGATGGTCACGATCTGGCTAGTGCTGGTGCCTTTGTTCATCACAATTATCCGCTATGGAAAGCCGCGCCCGACTGAAAAGGGGCTGCAGCGCCAGGTGCATGTCTGTCATATCGAATGGTGGTGGTTTACCGCGCACAAATACGGATTGTCCTTCGCGGTTTTTCTGTCTCTGGCCGGGGTTGCCGTGGCGTTGGTTGTCAGCCAGGAATTCAGCGGATCGGTGCATTCGATCCTTGGCATCATGACGGTGACACTTGGGGTCATCCAGCTTCTCTTCGGGATGCTGCGTGGCACCCATGGCGGGAAATACTACAACAAAGCTGATCCGGACGATCCGTCCACCCATCACGGCGATCATTACAGTCGGACCACGCGGCGGCGCATTTTCGAGGCGTATCACAAGACCGCCGGATATTTCACCTTGTTCTGCGCGGTCGGTGCGATTGGCTCCGGGCTGATGCAATATCCGATGCCCATCCTTACCCGGATCGTCTTTGTCATTCCGTTTTTATTCCTCGCTTTCTGGGTCGTGATGGAGTTTTTCGAACGCCGTTATGACGGATATCGCGCGGTCCACGGTTACGGCAAAGAGCATCCCTACAACAAAGAACGGGAGTTTCTCTGATGGCAGATGTCTTGATCAGTGAATTCATGGACAGGGGCGTGGCCGAGGGCCTCATTTCCGAGTTTGACACCTACTGGGATCCTGATCTTTGGGGCAAGCGCGATGAACTGAAGTCCCGGATCGCCAGCGCGAAGGCCATTGTCGTGCGAAACGGCACGCTTGTGGACGTTGACTTGCTTGATGCCGCGCCGAACCTGAAGGTTGTTGCGCGCATGGGTGTCGGATTGGACACGATCGACGTTGCGGCCTGCAAGGCGCGCGGTATCGAAGTTTGCCCCTCGATTGGGGCCAACGCCGTATCCGTGGCGGAATATGTGATTGCATCCGCCATGATCTTGTTGCGCGGTCCCACCTACTTTGCGACGCNTGATGTTGCTGCCGGGGCGTGGGATCGTCCGAAATTCGCGGGCTCGACNGAAATTGCAGGTCGGGTGATGGGCATTGTTGGNTTTGGATCTATTGGCCAAGTCGTGGGCGACAAGGCACGCGGCATGGGGATGGAGGTGATCGCCTATGACGCGATGATGTCGGACGATCATCCGGCCTGGGCGGATGCGCGGCGCGTTGATCTTGATGCCCTGGTGGCTGAGGCTGATGTGATCTCGCTGCATTGCCCAAAACTGCCCGAAACGATCGATCTTATCGACAAGCGTCAATTCGAACGAATGAAGCCCGAGGCAGTTCTGGTCAATTCGGCGCGTGGCGGAATCGTCAACGAAAAGGATTGCGCGGAAGCGCTGCGGTCGGCCCAGCTTGCCGGGGCGGCGCTGGACACACTTGACGTGGAACCGATCACGGCAGAGGTGGGGGCAATGTTTCAGGGGATAGAGAACTTGATCCTGACGCCACACGTTGCGGGAGTGACCAAGGAGTCAAACCGGCGCATTGCCGAAGTGGCAGCGCAAAACGTGCGGCGCGTTCTGGGGTAGCCAAATTCTGTCCACGTCTGTTCCTGCCAAGTCTCGGCAGGAACGCCGACCATGCTGCCCCATTCGTTCATCACTTGTCATAGATGCTTAAGTTCCGGTTGCGCAGTATTCACAGAGGATTGCGCAACCTGAAACTTCCGGATGTCCGCATTTACAAGAACTCGCGTTCCTTATTGTAGGGATGCTCGAGCCCATAGCCGTGAGCTGCGCGGTAGCCGTCATATGCACGGCCCTTGAACTCGTAGATTGCCCAGGCGAAAAGCCACACGAGACCCGTGCCCACAAAGACCGCCGTCAGAATAGGTATGTGAAGCTGCATCAACTCAGAGCCGACAGCGCCGAAAGCGCACATAACGGTGAAGTATCCGCATGTCTTGTGGACCGCTTCGAATATCCTGCGTTTGGTGGTTCGGGTGTACTGATCGCCCTGCCAAGTGGCGGGATTGCCCGGGTCTGCGCCTTCCCGATATTTGCCGCCGCGCGTGCCGCGCATCTGCGACGAAATTATCTGGCCGCCACCCAATAGCACAGTTGCCGACCCAAACCAGGCGTGAACCGATCCGCTGAACCCTTCGGTTGCGACAAAGGCAATTGCGGCGCCCCCTAGCGCCAGAAACATTGCAAGGAAAAGTCCATATTTGTGAAAGCTGAAAAACAACCATTCCCGGTGCCGGATACTGACATCACGCCGGATACCTTTCTCGGACGGCGGTGGTTTGTGAAAGCGCATCACAGTGATGCAAAGTGGGACAAGCACGATCCAGACAAGCACCATGAGGGTGGCGTGGATATTCCAGTTGACGTCGAAAGAGCGTCCGAGCGCATCGATGTAGACCGACGAAGGAATATGGGCCGCTGGTTCAGTCACATCAGTTTCTCCATTTATTAACGGCGGGTGGGGCAGCACTGGACGAAATTGCTCGCGCAGCTGGGACACTTGAAAAGGTCGCCAATGCCGTCGGGTGTGTTCCTAGATGATGCGGTGCAAGCCATACCGCCGCCAAATTCGGTGGACGCGCTTTGCTAAACGTAAACCGGCCGTGCAAGACCCGCGCGACCGTCACGGTTCATCACTGAACGGATGATCGAATACATCAGGATGTCAGCACCTTTTCTTAGCCGTTACTGCAGACCGTATCTGAATGTCTTGTGGGGCGGAATGCTCATGTCGTTTCCAGCCTCGCCACTTATTGCGAAGTTGCCGGTATGGCCAAGACGCCCCCGTCCTCCGTCGGCAGGGATGTTAGCAATCGTTGTCTTCTGACCCCTTCCATTCCCGCGCGTCAGCCTGTGTATTCTAGGATATAAAGCCCGGCGTTGTAATCCGACACAAAGGCAAGCCCCTCTTTCGAGACCCAGATATCCGTGGATTGGATCACCTTGGTCCGGTTCGGACGGCGGTCCATCAGCTTTGCTGGTTCAGGCGGCACAAAGGCCGCGACTTCCTTGGGTTGGTATTCATTCGAAATGTCATAAATCCGCACACCGGCATTTTGCTGGGTGGCAAAAATGAGCTGATCGCTTACCAGCCCGTCGGGGCGGTTTTCGTGGATGTTATGAGGACCGAAATGGGCGCCCTTGTTGACGTAATCCGCATCATCCGGGATCGGCACGGTCGAGATGCTGATCGGGTTCGCCTTGTCACGAATGTCAAACAGCCAGATGTGCTTGATCCCGTCGGCGCAGTTATCCAGCACGGCTTCATCCGCGACAACCAGAAGTTCCCGGTCGGGCAGGGGCAGTGCGTTGTGAGTGCCGCCGCCGAACGGTGGGGACCAGTTTCGGTGCACGATCAATTCGGGGTTTGTGCGATCCGCGACATCCATGATCACAAGGCCGCCATCACGCCACGCGCCATACGCCGTATCGCCATGCACGATGGCGTGGTGCAGGCCTGCGCGTGCTTGATCTTGGGCAGGGTCTTCGCCCGCTGCCGCATTCATGCCCGGCAGCCAGTATCGCCCGGCTTCCTTTGGGTTGGTGGGGTCAGCCATGTCGATGGTGACAAATATGTAGTCGGTAAAGCCGTCTAGCAGGACCGAGGCATAGGCCCACCGTCCCCCAACGTACCAAAGGCGGTGCACACCGCCGCCTTCAACATCCATAAAGCCGATCTTTTTCGGTTCGGCGGGGTTGGAGATGTCGTAGACCGCCATACCGGCCGTCCAATTTCGACCTGTCGAAGCCTTATCGGCGGTGCCGACTTTCTGACCCAGTTTGCCTTTGTAGTATTCCTCCTCATTCTGGAATTCCGCAGAGGCGAACATGTTCTTGGCGTTGATGACCAGAAGCAGGTCTTCGTGGCTCTGCAAATGGATGTTCCAGGTGTTCGCCGGGGCGGGGATATAGGCCACCGGTTTGGGCACGCGCGGATCAGTGCAGTCGATCACGCTGAACCCGTCAGAGAACATGTGTCCGACGATCGCATGGCCCTTGTTGACCATAATCTGCACGCCGTCAGGTCGACCACCCTGGTCGGAATACCCCAGCAGTTTCATGTTGTTTACGTAGTCCGGGGTGGGAAGGTCTTGGCTCATGATTTCTCCTTCAGCGCGTCAGGCCGCGCTCAGTTCCTCGTCGAAAAGTGCTCTCAGTTCGGGCGAAAAGCTTGCCCTTGTGATGTCGACTTCTGGTCGGGTCGCTTGGGCAAAAGCGGTTCGGGTGGCGTCGTCCAGTTCAGTGAGCTCGACACCTTGGGCACGTAGCTCTGCGCTGCAAATGTCGTCGTCATCCTCGGCAAAGCGCCGCTGTGCCTGCGTGGCACGATCCACCGCACGTTGAAGCCCGGCGCGGTGCGCGGGCTCAAGCTCTGCAAGTCGTTTGGCGTTGAACAGCACCAAGGCTACGCCCAAAAGGTGGCGGGTCAGCAGAATATGCCGATGAGTTTCGTGAATGCCGAAATTAAGCGTATTGGTCAGTGGATTTTCTTGCGCATCGACCCGGCGAGTCGTGACCGCCTCGGGCAGGTCGCGCACGTCGATCGCGTGCGGATCAAACCCGAGTGCGCGGAACACACGCTGATGATCTTCATTGGCCAACGTGCGCAGTTTTAGCCCCGTGCAATCGGCCACCGATTTGATCGGTACCGCGCTGGTGATGTGGCGCAGTCCGTTGTCCCAATAGCCCAGCACCTCGAACCCAGTGGCTTTTGCCACCTCATCTCGCAGCCGATTGCCCAACGCACCGTCCAGCAGTGCATAGGCGCGGCGACGATCAGGCACGACAAAGTGCTGATCAAACAGGCCCAGTTCCGGCACACGTTTGGCCAGATAGCTGGATGAAAAGTAACATCCATCCAACTCTCCGCTTTCGGTCATGGACAGCAAATCCGCCGCCTTGTGTCCGCGCGCGACGATGCTTTCGTCAAAGGCGATCGTGACCGCCCCGTCCGTTTCCTCGGCAACTGCCTCGGCCAACACACGCCCGCCGCGTGTATGAACAGATTTGTCGCCTTGATAGCCACCAAATTTGAGTTCGATCATGTTAGTTCATCCATCAGTTCGTCCGGATCCGGGGGCAGGGCCACTGGCGCGTTGCGCTTAGCCGAGAGGTCCATCGCCATAGTCATCAACAAGTTGCGATGCCCGTCTGCCGCTGTTGCGTGGGGCGTGGACGCTCCGGTGTAAAGCCTCTGATACCAAGCGTTGGTTTCTTCACGCATCGGTCCCCAAAGTTGACCGTCGTGCATATCGCCCGGCGGATAGCTGGTCAGGAACTCCACATGCCGGGCGGGCGGACGACCGCACGGATAAGTCCCAGAACCGCTTTTGCAATCTCTGGGCGATGCGATAGCGTCAGCATCGAATTGGCGAC
>JGI26081J50195_1000372_pt1 | contig 19798 bp, 21 predicted proteins | sample SaaInl74LU_5_DNA_FD_50195 | JGI IMG/M metagenome (IMG submission 50195) | reverse complement strand
CAAATGCTCGTCATGAGAGCCATCACCTGAATAAAAATTACCACTGCCCTTACCCCATAATTTTTGAGTATATATTTGACTCATTACCGCTTGGGTGGGCCATGGTTTTTTTCGCGTTTCCTTATTCACAACTACCACTAATTATTTATTTCAAGTCTTCAAGAATTTGGATGGCAAGATACAGATTTCACAACTCAATTAACTCCCCCGTCAATATCAAAAGCAACATTAACAACTCATGTAAAAAAAACAATGGTAACAATAGCATAAAATATCTATCTTTCTTTTCCATTAACTTGAGCTAATGCAAAGAATATTTATCCTCGCAAGCATATTTTCCTTTTATATGTGTTTTGGATTTTCACAATACGTCGATCATTGGGAAAGTGCCATCTTGGACACAACGGATTGGAAATATCTTATACCAAATTTTGAACCTGACACGAACTGGCGAATGATTAACTTTGATGATTCCTCCTGGCAGTCAGGACAAGGTGGTATCGGGTATGGTGATGGAGATGACAACACAATTATTCCTAGCACCATTTCTTTGTATTTACGGAAAACATTCAACCTAACTGACATTTCTAAGCTAAGTATGGGGGCCTTTCACATAGATTATGATGATGCTTTTGTAGCCTACCTAAACAATGTTGAAATTGCAAGATCCAACATTGGCATAGTTGGTGATCACCCGGTCCACAACCAAACATCGGCTGGGCAACATGAAGCCGAAATGTATCAAGGTGGTAATCCAAGCCAATATTTAATAGACAATTTAACGCTGTCGAACATTCTTCAAAATGGCAATAACGTTTTATCGATTCAAGTACATAATGCAACGCCATCCTCATCTGATTTAACGGCGAGACCATTTCTATCATTTGGAGTTTCAGATTCCAATACCTACTTCTACCCAACACCCAATTGGTTTTCGATTTTCATTTTCAACTCCTCTAACCTTCCCATTGTAAGTATCAATACAAACAGTCAAACAATTCAGGATAATAATAGGATTGTTGCCGATATGGGGATAATATACAATAGTGGTGGAGCTAGAAATTATTTAACTGATCCATTCAATGATTATGATGGAAAAATCAGTATCGAGTTGAGAGGATCTTCTTCACAATCGTTTCCAAAAAAATCCTTTAGTCTTGAGACGCAGGACTCATTGGGACAAAACAATAATGTTTCCATCCTCGACCTGCCCACAGAAAACGACTGGGTATTGTACGCACCGTACTCCGACAAATCACTTATTCGCAATGTTCTGACATATAATTTAGGCTCTACACTCGATAGATATGCGCCTAGAACAACTTTGTGTGAACTGATTATAAACGACGAGTATCAAGGCGTTTATGTGTTTACGGAAAAAATTAAACGGGACAATGATCGGGTGGATATTGCCGAACTTACCGTCAACGATACTATTGGTGATGAGTTAACTGGTGGGTATATCGTTAAAATTGATAAAGCAACTAACGGAACAGGATTTAATTGGAATTCTCCAATACCCGCTCCTTTCACGCAGAACACATTGATTAATTTTAAACTGCATTACCCCAAAGATAATCAAGAGTTGCCTGTACAAGCTGCCTATATTCAAGACTATATAACAGCCTTTGAAATGGCTCTTGATGGTCCTAATTTCTTAGATAGTTTTACAGGATATCGGAATTACATCGATGTTAGCTCGTTTATCGATTTCTTCATCATGAACGAAGTGTCTAAAAATGTAGATGGCTTTAGACTCAGCACCTATATGTATAAAGATAGAGACAGCAATGGAGGGAAGTTAACTTTGGGTCCATTATGGGATTTTAACCTGTCATTCGGTAATGCAAATTACTGCCAAGGCGATTCACCTTTTGGTTGGGGTTCTGATTTTAATCAATATTGTCCAGGAGGATATTCTATTCCTTTTTGGTGGGATAAGTTGAAAACGGATACAACCTTTACTAATGAACTCAAATGTCGTTGGGAGAGCCTTCGCGAAAACCAATTTCATACCGATTCTATCTTAGATCGGGTAAATAATTTAGTTTTGAAATTGGATGAAGCGCAAGCAAGAAATTTTCAAAAATGGCCTGTTTTAGGTAGCTATGTTTGGCCTAACAGTTATATCGGCGCGAGTTATTCAGAAGAAATAGACTTTGTAGAAAATTGGATTACTGATAGGATGATTTGGCTCGATGACAGTATGCCAGGAAATTGCATCATCATTGAACCTGAAACCTTTGACACTATTTATATTCCAAATGACACCTTTATCTATCCGCAAAATGGCTTGGCAGTTTTAGAAGATGATCTTACACATCCAGTTGATTCTGCGGTTTCTATTGCTGAGCTTGTCCATAAACTCAAAGTAAAACTATACCCCAATCCTACACATCATGCGGTCAACATCGTTTTCAACACAAACAGCGCTGAGCCAAGAGAAATACAAATCGTTGATTTCAAAGGAAGGCTTTTAGATAGATATTTCACAAAAGAAAAATGGATTACCGTCGAACTGACTAATTTTGCTAAGGGCGTATATTTCGTTAATGTGATTGAAGGTCAAATCTGCGTAAAAAGGAAATTGGTCAAGTTGTAGCTCCAATAAATTAGTATATTTAAACGTACAATTTTTATTCAATATTTGTATCCTATGGATAAAACAAGTCTTATAGAAAAAATTTATCGGTCTCAATACTCCTACAATAAGCAATTGCCTGGGCCCTTTGGAGATCGCTATATAACTTATGCAGACTATATCGCTTCTGGTCAATCCAGTAGTTTGATTGAAGACTTTATACAAAACGAAGTACTCCCTTTTTATGCCAATACGCACACCGAGGCCTCTTATACAGGCTTGCAAACTTCCAAATATAGAGAGGAAGCTAGGCTCGCTATTAAACAATCAGTCAACGCTTCTGAAGAAGATGTTGTGCTATTCGCTGGATCAGGATGTACAGGAGCAATCGACTTACTGATTCGTAAATTAACTCAGTTTTACCAAACACAAGACACTTATCCTGTTGTTTTCATCGGTCCATTTGAGCACCATTCAAATATCCTTCCTTGGCGAGAAGGACCATTTGAATTAGTTGAACTGCCTATTTCAAATGGAAATGTTGATATACATGCACTTGAAGTACAACTAAAAAAATATTACCACAAAAAACCCATGATAGGTAGCTTTTCCGCGGCCTCTAACGTCACTGGAATCCTTGCTCCTCAAGATGAAATTCACCGCCTTTTAAAAAAATATGATGCCTTATCTTTTTGGGATTATGCCGGTGCAGGTCCCTATATGCCGATCGATATGAATCCGAAAGAAACAGTAGGTAAAGACGCCATTTTTATGTCACCGCACAAACTTATTGGCGGCCCAGGAACTCCTGGCGTTTTGATATGTAAAAAAAGTTTGTTTCAAGGAGGTCTTCCGGTTGTAATAGGTGGTGGAACCGTAGACTACGTTACAAAGAAAAAACAAAAATATATAGATCATATTGAATCCAGAGAAGAAGGTGGCACACCAGCTATTTTGGGGTCAATCCGAGCAGGTTTAGCATTTAAACTAAAAGATCAAGTAGGCGCAGAGTTAATTCAAAAAATTGAACATCAGTATATTACGGAGGCTATCGAAACGTTCAAATTAAACAAAAATGTTTTCGTGCTGGGTGATATTCAAGCACCTCGTTTAGGCTTTATGGCCTTTCTCATACGCTTTAATGACAAATTCTTACACCATAATTTCGTGGTAGCCCTACTGAATGATCTGTTTGGCATTCAATCCCGAGGGGGATGCAGTTGTGCAGGACCATACGGACACGACTTATTAGATATCACCGATGAAGATTCTGATAAAATACTCAACGAAATGTCCATAGGGAATTTAGCCCTTAAGCCAGGATGGGTGCGCTTAAACTTCAACTATTTCATTCCTCGTGAGGAATTCACTTACCTATTAGATTGTGTAACATGGATAAGTTTACATGGATGGAAACTATTAAATCTTTATCGCTTTGATGATTGCAAAGGACTTTGGACCTGCAAATTAACAGAAAACAAATCTTTACGAAGCTTGAATGATTTTCCAAAGACGCAAAAACCGTTTAAAGGGAATTCCACGGACAAACGTGCACAGCGAAAAGCTTATCTAGAATACGCAAGTAAACTGGCCGAAGTTGAGTGGAGCAAACTGAATGAAGAAACCTTTCAAACCTACACCTACGACCAAGTAAATAATCCCATGCGTTGGTTTTCATTAGTGCAAGACATCGAGTTAGAGCAAGAAGGCTAAGCCATTCGACTTACCTACTCAACGAGTTTATCGATTTCTCAAAGATTGTTTACATTTATGGNCTTGCACTATGATTGACCAACTTGCTATACANCGACTGTTATTTTTTGANATTGAAACCGTAAGTATTTCATCCACCTTTAATGAGCTATCGGCAAACATGCAATCCCTTTGGGAACGCAAGCACCTACACGCAAGTCANGAAGGACAAACCTTGGAAGAATCTTTCGAAAACCGTGCAGCGATTTTTGCAGAGTTTGGGAAAATAATCTGCATCTCTTGTGGTTTTTTTGTTGGCGATGAGTTTAGGATAAAATCTTTTTATGGGGATGATGAATCATCGATTTTACAAGATTTTGGGCAGCTTTTATGTGACACCAACTATATACTTTGTGGACATAACATCAAAGAGTTTGATGTCCCTTACGTATGTAGAAGGATGCTAGTTCACGGCATTGCTCTTCCGAATGTGTTAAACATAGCAGGAAAAAAACCTTGGGAAGTACAATTCGTAGATACGATGCAGCTCTGGAAATTCGGAGATTTTAAGCACTATACTGCCTTAAACTTATTAGCTGAAATATTCAATATCCCTACACCGAAAGATGATATTGATGGCAGCCAGGTTGGGGAAGTTTATTGGAAAAACAAGGACCTTGAACGAATCAAGTTATATTGTGAAAAAGACGTGGTAAGCGTTGCCCGACTTATTCAACGATGGAAGGGTACGAACATACTGAAAGATGCCGATATCATCCATATTACGTAATTTCGTTCTCGACTAATTCAAATTTAATGGCAACCAAAGATATTATAGTCGTTCAAAAGAAGCATATCCAAGCGGGTATCGAGCGATATGAAGGCAAGCCAGATGAACACTTACAACAGGTGCTTAGCCATGCGGGTTACGATTATAAAGTATATCGCTTCAAAGATCAACGAATCTTACTAGTGCTTCCTCACGAGATTTCAGCTGTACTCTATGCCAATGAACAGGTCTTATACAATAAACTTTCACTTGACTAGTTGATTACACTCCCCTAATCCTTTGGAGATAATCGCTTTTTCATTAAATCGGCAGCTTGTGCTTTTAACTTATCCAAGTCATTTAAGGTCATGCCTATGGTTGAAATGGGCTCCTCCCAATGGGCATATACTTTCCCTGGTCTGTAGCTAAAAAAATTGTCCGGCGGATTGAGTTCTCGAATACCAACCAAGGTATTCACCACCAAGGGCTTTTGCATTTCAATGGCTAATTTAAACGCCCCATTATAAAACGCTTTAACAGGTTCGCTTGTGCGGTTTCTTGTTCCTTCCGGATAAACAAATATTGAAAAGCCATTAGCCATTTCCTCTTTCATTCTTTGATAGGAAACTCTTCGAGATTCCTCGCTTTTCCTATCAACCAGAATGCATAAACGATTGATTAGTAAACCAAAAAAAGGAAGCTTGGCTGCCTCTTTCTTTCCGAGAAATTTGAACAATATATCCTCCGGTGCTCCAACTACATTGGCTGGAATATCTATCATCGTTTGATGATTGCTAACTACCACATAACTCTCATTCCTTTTATAACTCGTGTGCACAACCCGCTCAACACGAAGAAACATCGAACCGCAAATCAACTTACCAACGAATCCATAAAGAAAGGCTAAGAACTCTTTATCCTTTTTGGAGCCAAATACTAAACTCACCAGCAGGTAAGCAAAGTATGCCACAACTACCCAAAACATAAAGGCAAAAGAAGCCCAAATACTGCAAATTGTGGTATATATTTTTTTCAGCATAACAAACGTTTATACATCGGAATAGTATTTTCCAGACCGAAATATAAACAATCCCGCACCAATGCCTGACCAATTGAAACCTCTAACAATTGTGGAATAGATTCTTTCAAAAAAGAAAGATTATCGAGGTTTAAATCATGTCCAGCATTAATTCCTAAGCTCAGTTCATTAATCAAAGGTAAAACAGCTACAAATGAATGAACCAATTGAGTTCGTTGCTCGTCTGATTGAGCCAAAGGAAAATCATGCGCATAGGGACCTGTATAAAACTCTATTCGGTCTGCCCCTATTTGCTTTACCGCTTCGAGTTGTTGGGGAATAGGATCGATAAACAAGGAAGTTCGAATGTTATTGGACCTAAATTCCTTAACTGATTCGGTTAACATATCCCGGTGGGCTATAGCATCCCAGCCATGATCAGATGTCAACTGTTGAGGATCATCAGGAACTAAGGTAACTTGCGAAGGCTTAGCCTCTAAAACCAAACGGATAAAATCTTCTGTTGGATATCCTTCAATATTATACTCACAGCCCTCATTCGGAAATAGCTTGGATAAGTTCCGTACATCCTCTCGAGTAATGTGTCTTTCGTCAGGTCGCGGATGGACGGTAATTCCATCGGCACCATAGTCTTGGCACTTTCTAGCAAACTCCATCAAGTCGGGAATGTTAGCACCCCTCGCATTTCGTATAAGAGCAACCTTGTTAATATTTACAGATAATTTCGTAGCCATCGATATATAAAACTTTAAAATAGTCTTAGCGGGTGTTTAGGTAGTGAATATTTTACTCAAATTTGCTCTATCGCTTGATTGCATAGCTCAGACCCAAACTGTATAAATTGGCAACTAGACCATCACTTCTACGGTAATGAGAGTATCGCAAATCAATACTCTTAAGCATATTTTTATTTCCCTTCTTCTGCGTAGTAAAATTAAATATCCCAAATAATGGAGCGATACTTATACCTAGTCCCATTCGGTGGCTGGTAAATCCAGACAAGTCAAAATCAGAAGTAAAAAAACTTGGAGGAGCAGTACCATCATGTACGGCAAAAGGAGCAAAGTAATCAGCAGCCGTTTGATGATGAAACCTATAGAAAGGATACACTCTGAGGTACTTTGTAAGTACAAGAGGCAATTCTATTTGAGCAGTATTTCCTAAAACATTCCATGTATCGTAATAAAACCTGTAGTATAAATTCAACCGCATAAAATCAGCTAAATAGTAATTCCAACGAACACCAATAGGTATTTTGAACCTTGTATTGGGCAATTGTTCTACTTGCGAATTAATTAAACTTGCAGTATCTCCCAGGATATTTCCAAATTCATCCTGGTTGTAATCATTAAAATATACTCGATGAAATGGTGTGGATAGCAGACCTTGTTGCATAACTAAATCCACATTAACCGAGGCATTCATTCGCTTGTTCATTACCCACGACTCTACCAGAGACAAACTAAGCGAGTGCCGCTGGTCATTATCCAAAATGGATGTAGTTCCATTCCGATGTTCGATAGGATAAATTAGCTTCCAGCTATCAAAAAAGTAGGACCCCTTGATACTGAACTCCTTATTCTTATCCTTAGATGATTTAGCATAGGCAGCTCCAACAGAAACAGATGAGACATCAAATTCAAAGCTAACACCCAAATTAGCCGCATAGCTTGTGTTCTTTAAACCATTCGTTTGCTTATACCCTACATTCGAATACATTCGAAAATCCGAAGCCGAAGCTGAGGATACGTGATCAACTTGTAAATACGGATTATTGATATTATCCGAAGAGGCCGTGGTGTAGTAATCTACTCCCCCATTGTAATTAATATAACGATTGGTATCAATTGGAATATTCACTAGCAATGAAGGAGCCGTATTGGTTAATGACTCTGTTCCTTGCCCTCCTGTCACAGGCGAATGGTTGCCATCTTGCTCGTAATAATTAAATAAAAAATCAATCGTTACATCTTCCAGATGAATTTTTGATGAATCTACATCTGCCTGCGCGCTAAGCACATTGAAAGCCGTAAAAAAGCCGTAAAAAAGCAAAAACCTTAATTGCATCCGCAACCTCCTCCTGTTTTACCCCCATTTCCACCAGCGACACCTTCGCGATAACTTTGAAAACCGCCTTCAAATCCTTCTAAAGCGGAATCCGACAATTGCATATCTTGATCGTTGAGATACATCTTTTGATATGCTTTAACACTTGTACATGCGCTTAGCATCACAAGCATTAGACTAAAAGCGATTATAAAAACAAACGATCTATTCATCAGCAAACCAATCTTTTAACTTACTCGAATATAGCACTTTATTTTCTTGATTGATGATAATTCCTTCCACTCCTTCCAAATGATTCATCAAAGCCAATCCATCCTTTTCACCAAGCACAAAAACGGTTGTAGCCAATGCATCCGCCAATTCCGCGGTGGAGGTTAGAANACTTACACTTAAAATGCCTTTGGAAGGAATGCCTGTTTTGGGATTNATGATATGCCCATAGCGCTCTCCATCAACAATCACATATTTTTCATATTCACCAGAGGTAACAATGGCTTGATTCACAATCGGCAGAGCCAAAATAACCTCGTCTTTAGCTGTGGGATTGGCCACACCAACATTCCATGACCGTCCATCTGCCTTATAGCCCCAGGCTAATACATCTCCTCCCGCATTTACAACACCCGAAGTCACCCCATTTTCAAGCATTACCACTTTCGCTCGATCAGCTGCATAACCCTTACCTATTGCACCAAATCCAATCTTCATACCTTCATTTTCTAAATACACGGTAGTATCGCTGCGGTTTAAAATAATCTTCTGAAAATCAATCAAAGCCACTGAGGCAGATAGTTCTTCGTCGCTAGGCATCTCAACCGTATCGCCATTAAACTGCCATAGTACGTCAATGGAAGCAAAAGAAATATCAAAATAACCATTGCTAAGCTGAGCAATTTTTTGACTTCGTTCGATCAACTGAAAAAGTTCCCAATCTACTTTAATCGCCCGAATACCAGCAAATTGGTTTATACTCGAGGTCTGGGAAGTAGGTTTCCAGGAAGAAATTAAGCGCTCAATTCGGTCTACCTCGGCGATTGCTAATTCCACAGCTGCTTGAGCCTTACTTTGGCTTTCATGAATGGCTGTAAAAGCAAAAGCTGAGCCCATTAATAAAGTATCTTTCGAAAAACTATACTTGGCTTGGGCAAAAAGACCTAAGGGTAAGCAAATACAAATAAAGATTAGCCTTAAGCACATATTTTATTCAATAAGCTGAACTATATTTTCAAGATAATCCTCCACCGAAGAAAGCGGATAATCCATGGGTCCAATGAGTTGACCATGTTTATTGAGCAGCAGTGTTAAAGGAAAAGAACCCTTTTTATTGAATTTTTCCGCCAGTTGGTCATTCTGCTCAGTTAATTCTTTACTTAGCTTGTTTTGCTTTTTAGCGGGAAAATCCAGATTAAGCAAAATAAGATTTTCATCAGCAAACCTCAGAAAAGATGCGGTTTCAAANAACTCTTTGCTTAGGCGCATGCAATTGTTGCACCAATCTGAACCTGAAAAAGATACTAAAACAGGACGGTCTAGTACTTTGGCTGACGCTAACGCCTCCTCATAATTAACAAACCAAACTGAAGATTCCTGAGCATGAACTGTATTCATCCCCAATAGCGCTAGTGCGAGTATAAAAAGTGTTCTCAAAATATCTCAATTAAATTTTCAAATTGTCCATCATGGCACAAGTTGCATTGACCGGTATAAACTACTGTCGACATCACGTTGGTTACTTGCCCATTTTCATTGATTATCTCAACTCTTATGCCATTTTGAAAATCAATATTCTCTGTGGTGTATAAATTACCTAGCTCATCAATTTCTATACGCTTAATCAAATCATAACTCTCTGCATCCAGAATATTTACCGAAGCATTTGTATAATTCCCATAAACACTTCCCGCCACCGAAAACCATCCTTCACCAGGCCCTTCTCGATAATGACAATTCATGCAATTTTCCCCTTTTTTGTGACTTTCATCTTCCTTGCTTGAACTGATGTTTGTCTCATTTTCCGGTTTATAGCAGGAAAACATCCATCCAAAAAAGAAAAACATCATGAGGTATGTAGCAAAAACTCTTTTCGACATAGAATTAGAATTGCGATAAATATACTAAACTTTGAGTAGGATAAAAATACAGAAGCCCTTCGAATCGCGAAGGGCTTCTGTATAAAAAATATAAAGATTAATATCTGTAATAATCAGGCTTGAAAGGACCTTGCTGCTCNACACCAATNTATTCAGCTTGCTCCTTGCTTAGTTCTTCTAATTCAACACCNATCTTAGCCAAATGCAATGCTGCNACTTTTTCATCCAAATGCTTAGGCAAAACATANACTTTATTTTCGTAGTTCTGTGGATGCTGCCACAATTCCAATTGAGCCAAAACTTGGTTGGTAAACGAGTTACTCATCACAAAGCTCGGATGACCTGTTCCACACCCTAGGTTTACCAAACGACCTTCAGCCAAGACAATAACCTGTTTGCCATCGATATCATACATGTCAACTTGCGGCTTAATCACATCTTTTGATGAACCATAATTCTTATTCAACCAGGCCATATCAATCTCGTTATCGAAGTGACCGATATTACAAACTATGGTTTTGTCGCGCATTGCCTTAAAGTGTTCTCCTNTAATNATATCTTTATTACCAGTGGCTGTCACTACNATATCTACTTCGCCCACTACATTTTCCATCTTCTTCACAGCAAAGCCATCCATGGCCGCTTGCAATGCACAAATAGGGTCACATTCGGTTACCGTAACACGAACTCCCGCATTACGCAAAGAAGCAGCTGAACCTTTTCCCACATCACCGTAACCTGCAACAACAGCTGTTTTACCGGCCAACATTAAATCTGTAGCCCGACGAATGGCATCTACAAGAGATTCCTGACATCCGTATTTATTGTCAAATTTAGATTTTGTAACTGAATCATTAATATTGATTGCAGGCAAAGTAAGCGTACCTTTTTTCTCTCTTTCATACAAACGATGCACACCTGTAGTGGTTTCCTCAGAGATTCCATTAATGCCTTTTACCAACTCAGGATACCTGTCTAAAACCATATTAGTTAAATCTCCGCCATCATCNAAAATCATGTTTAAAGCTTGTCCCCCTTCAAATGCGTGAAGCGTTTGTTCAATACACCAATCAAACTCTTCTTCNGTCATGCCCTTCCANGCAAAAACCGGAATACCAGCAGCGGCAATAGCTGCAGCCGCATGATCTTGCGTAGAGAATATATTACACGATGACCAAGTAACCTCAGCACCTAATTCGACTAAAGTCTCAATCAACACTGCTGTTTGAATCGTCATGTGCAAGCAACCTGCAATCCGCGCACCTTTCAATGGCTTACTTTCGCCAAATTCTTCTCTTAATGACATAAGGCCAGGCATTTCTGCTTCGGCCAANTTAATCTCTTTTCTTCCCCANTCAGCCAGGGATATGTCTTTCACCTTATAAGTCATACTCTTTGTTTGCATTTTTTAAATTTTACAAGGTGTAAAGATAAGTCTTTGGCAAAGAAATACCTATTCTTTTCTAAGTAAACCCTGACACCGAATATCATAAAAATCCCGAAATGCTTCACTCAGGGTAAGATCGTTTTCTTTAAGATAAACTGGATCAGTCAAGGTTTGAAAAAAGATAAAATCCATTTGGGATAACATCTTGGCATTTAAGCGATTAAAAATCCCTCTTTTCATCCCTTCCGTGTAGTAGGCAGATAACTCATGAACTGCTAATTCAACAAGAAGCATTACTTTTTGATAAATACCAGGAAACATAGTTTTTATATCCGAGAGAAAGTCATTGCCAATATCTCGAATATGGGTTTGCAATAAATCAAAACTTAGGCTGTAACGCTCGATATAATCAATGTCTGCGTTATGCAAAATAGGAACAAATCCAGTAATCATCTTTACTTTATAGTCAATAACTGCATCGACCATTTCCTCTTTAGATTTGAAGTATTTGTACAGTGTTGCCTTACTTTTATTCAAGCCTTCTGCGATTTGATCCATGTTGTTATCAGCTAAACTATTGCTCCGAAAAAAAACCACCAAACCATCTATGATCCCTTGCTTTTTCTTGGGATTAGCGGAGCGTTTTTTGATTATTGCGTTTCTTCCCACGAAACAAAAGTAAACTATTTATTATTTTTTAGTTTACTTATTGAAGAGTTTTATTTATATTTGATACACAAAATTCAAGACTATGCGAGTAAGAGCTTTACAATATTTGGGTGTTTTTGTCAGTGCCATCGTAATTTTTACATGCCTGAATCTCGGTGGTTGGTATACCTGGGGTGCCTTAGTTTATGCTTTTATTATGGTACCTATTTTTGATGCTATCCTACCTTCATCGACCGAAAACATGAGTAAAGTAGAAGAAGAAATTGCTAAAAAGAGTCGGATATACGATTATCTCGTGTACTTAGTCGTGCCNGTTCAATATTTTTTGGTATTTTTNACNGTGTACAAACTCAGCCTAGACACCTACACTTGGGTTGAATACNCTGGATATATTTCGGCGCTAGGTTTAGCTTGTGGCGTATTTGGAATTAATGTAGCCCATGAACTTGGTCACCGGAACAAAAAATACGAACAATTCCTATCAAAAGCCTTGTTACTGACATCCCTTTACATGCATTTCTTTATTGAGCACAACCAAGGGCACCACAAAAATGTAAGTACGACTGATGATCCGGCATCTGCAAAAGAAGGTGAATGGATTTATACCTTTTTTTTCCGCTCAGTGATTGGAGGATATATAAGCGCTTGGAAACTGGAAAATAACCGGCTAAAAAAACAAGGCAAATCGGCCTTATCCTTTTCCAACGAAATGATCAGATACCAAATCATTCAGCTAAGTTTTATTGGATTAATCTTCGCTATATTTGGATTGGCCCCCATGCTGAGCTTTATCGGTGCAGCTATTTTCGGATTTCTAACTCTTGAGACTGTAAACTACATTGAACATTATGGTTTGAGTCGAAAGAAAAATGAGTTGGGAGCTTGGGAAAAAACTTTACCTATACATTCTTGGAATTCTAACCATCCTGTAGGACGGATCTTACTTTTCGAGTTAACCCGACACTCGGACCACCACTACATCGCTAACAGACCTTACCAAGTATTGAGACATTTCGATGAAAGTCCTCAAATGCCAACAGGTTATCCAGGCATGATGGTGATGTCCTTATTTCCTCCTGTTTGGTTCTGGGTAATGGGTAAAGAATTGAAAAAATTAAAAGAAAGTCAACCGGCCTTGGCTTAATCGAGGGATGATTCAATTGATCCAATCGAAGTTTTGATAAGAAAAAGATCGATAAATTTCTTATCGCTTGATAAACTTGTTTCTAAACTTATCTTTTCCTTGTTGCAAGTATACCTGATATACACCTGGTGGTAAATCACTTACCTTTATCGTTGCGACAGTACTTGTACTTATTGTTTCTGTTTCTAGCCAAACCCGTCCACTCATATCGCTTATCGTAACTTGGTAAGGTTCTTTTGACTCCTCAACAAACGTGAGTGTAAGCAAATCTGAAACTGGATTCGGAAAAAGACTTATCCCCCCATTTTCTTTGATTTCATCATTTAGGCTTAATATATCAAAAGCCAACTTAAAATTGGGGATTCCATATCCCATTTGATCATCGGGGTTGTGATAGATATGAGCGCTCTGCTCAATTGCTCGAATGATTTCCATATTAGAACTTTGCGGAAAGGCTTGCCACAAACAAGCTGTAAGACCCGCAATAATAGGACAAGAAAATGAAGTGCCGTTTATAAACTGTAAGGTTTCATCGTATTTTGCTGCTACTACCCTTCGACCCAGCGCACTCACATTGGGTTTAAGACGTCCGTCAGTACTTGGCCCATAAGAAGTGAAAAAAGCAGGTTCCCATGCCTCATCCACTGCACCTACAGCCAAAACACTATCTCCGTCGGCCGGTGCGGTAATAAACTTCCACGCGTCATCACCCTCATTGCCCGCACTATTTACAACCAACAAACCTTTCCGCGCAGCTAAATCAGCTGCTTGGGTAATAATTGTCGTATTTCCATCCATATCAGCATAGGTATAGTTGGTATTCGGGTCATTGAAACCAGTCGAATAGCCTAAAGACGTAGATAAAACAGTCCAGATTCCTAAGGCTGAATCTGCCCACTCGGCAGCAAGCGCCCAATTAATCTCTTCTGCGATACCCTCATTATTGTTGTCTTCTGTTGTAAACAAATAATAATTACCTTCTGGAGCTGTTCCAATAAGGGTGTCGGGTTTAAAAGCCGCCAAAGTGGACATCACATACGACCCATGATCACCATCAGTAAAGACATTGTTCGTATTCTCCACATAGTTATAGACTCCAATAATTTTGCTTTGTTGATTCAAATGATCGAAATAGCTACTCGTATTTACTCGACGAAAACCGTTATCCATTACTCCGATATCGATAGTTTGTCCTTTCAGGCCTAAATCATGCAAGAAAGCCCCATTTAACATATTCATTTGCACCTCGGAATAACCATAAGATGAATTCACTTCACCCGCTACGGCCAACTCTTGTAGATTATATTTAGCTCTAACTATCTGCTTATCAGACTTTAACCAAACTATTTCCTTCACAAAATCCATTTGGGCTGTTTGCTCGAAAAAAGAGGGGTTTGCAGAGGAAACTACCATGCCGTTAAGCCATTTACTGCGTTTCAAAAGATTTCCACCAGCATTCGTGATAGCAGCGGTATATTCAGGATATAATGGAAGATCCGTTTCGTCTAAGGGAATATCAAAAAACTGTCGACGAGCTAAAACTTGAGGAGATACATAACTTTCAAAATGGATTGGATGCGAGTAAAACCCTTTATCGGTAAAAGTAATCCAATATTGATTTTGTGCCCCAACTTCAATAGAAGCCATCGCAACAATGCCTAATAGAATGGTATATTTCAATTTTTGTACGCCCGCAATCGCCATGACACTATGAATCCACTTTCCGCTCGATCGATAAAACTGGCTCCCGACGGAGGAGCTTGAGTATTTAAAACTACTAACTCTTTACTGACCAAACCAATGTTTCGTGCATAAAGTTCTTGCCCAAATTTCTTTTCAAACAAGTTCTCTTCATCAATTTGCAAAACAGTTAAACACGAATCCAAGGTAAACGAATCAATTACCACAACTTCATCCACTGCTGTATACTGGTAATTCCAATCGTATCTTGCATCATCCAAGTATTCGAGGGTAGGTTCGTTGTCGACATTCAGAAAACTATGCCCTTGCCATTCTCGGCCTTCTGCCACAGGAAAAATCAAACTGATGAATCGTAAATCGTTGAAATAGCGCTGATGACTACTCTCCGAAATTTTAAAACTCCCCACCTGATACACGTCCCAAGAATCACTCAAATTCTCCTTGCGGTATTGAGTAACCAAGATATTATCCTCACCAGATGCATCTTGAAATACAGAATCGATTTCCTCGCGCAGATAAAAGGTGGTAGTAAAAATTGTTGGAGGAGATGTTACATCATTGTAGGTCGTAGAATCAACCATATATTCAACCCAATGACCTTCGGTCTTTGGCTGATAGTTATACCCAAAATCACTTTCATCCCTAAAACTAGCTTCTTTACACCCCAGCAAAAAGATTAGAAAAAGCCATATAAAAGCTTTTGTATTCATATTAAACCCGAAGCTCTGTTGGTTCCTCAACCTCACCCTTATTAAAAGTAGGACAAGTACTTCTATGACAAGAACTTAGCAAGGTAAGCGCAAAACAAACTGTCAGGAAGGCAATTACAATTTTTTTCGTTTTCATGGCACGTCGTTTAAATTATCTATTTTTGAAACGCTAAAATAATTAATAAAATTATTACCCCACTATGAATGTACATTTTATTGCTATCGGCGGAGCCATCATGCATAACCTTGCTATTTGCATGCACCAGATGGGGCATCAAGTGAGTGGATCTGACGATATCATCTTCGATCCTGCCAAAAGTAATTTAGCCCAGAACAATATACTTCCTCAAAAAATCGGATTCTATGAAGAAAACATAACTGATGATTTAGATGCTGTCATACTAGGCATGCATGCCAAAAAAGACAATATAGAACTACTCCGTGCACAGGAAAAAGGCATAAAGATTTATTCTTTCCCTGCATTCATTTACGAACAAGCAAAGAACAAAACGCGCATCGTAGTGGCCGGGAGTCACGGTAAAACTACGACAACAGCAATGATTATGCATGTAATGCAAAAGATGAATTATGATTTCGACTATTTGGTGGGCTCATCCTTAAAAGGTTTTGACCTAAGTGTCAAGTTGAGCAATTCTCCATACATGATTATAGAAGGCGATGAATACCTAGCGTCGCCGCTGGAAATGACATCCAAGTTTCACTACTACCAACCAGATATTGCCATTATAACGGGAATTGCCTGGGATCACGTAAATGTTTTTCCAACATGGGAATCTTACGTTGAAACTTTTGCTAAATTTCTTCGAGAAATGAAAAAAGATACCTTGGCCGTGTTGTTTGCCCATGATAATACCTTGCAAGAAATTAGTCAAAGTGCTACTTGCGATTTAGCTTTTTATGAAGCACCCCAATACACAATACGAGATGAAAAGTGTTTTATACAACACCATGACCAACTGAATCCATTGCGTATTTTCGGGAAACACAACCTTGAAAACCTTGAGGCGGCGAAAAAGGTATGCGAACGAATTGGAATAAGCAATGAATCGTTTTACGAAGCAATGGCCTCCTTCGAGGGAACAGCGAAACGCTTAGAACCGATTACTAATAAAGCTCAGTTAACGGCTTTCAGAGATTTTGCCCATTCCCCATCCAAGCTGAAGGCATCCGTATCTGGAGTTAGCGAGCAATTTGGTGAACGCCCCTTGATTGCTTGCATGGAACTGCACACCTATAGCAGCACAGACAAGAACTTTTTAAAAGAGTACGCTCAAACTATGCTTGATGCGCATACTGCCATTGTTTATATGAGTGATAAAGCCTTTGCGATCAAAAACCGGGCGCACATAAGCGATGAAGAAGTAAGGCAAACTTTTGAACAGGACTCCATTGTAGTTTGCCGAACACCTGAACAATTATCGGCCCTAATCAAAGATATAGCTCTGACAGATGCGGTTTATTTATTTATGAGTTCGGGTAATTTTGATGGTTTAAACTTGAGTGAATTACTAAATAACTTGAAGTAAATCGCTTCAAAGAATCGACTTCCTGGAAAACAAACCTAAGCTTTTCGCCTGCTTTACTCAGATAAGTTTTACTTTTGTTCTATGCGTTTACAATTAAAAAAACCACTCGCCTTTTTCGACTTAGAAACCACAGGAGTGAATATTGCCACAGACCGAATCGTTGAAATCGGTATTGTTATTATGGAAACTGATGGAAGCAAAATATCGCATCGCTTTCTCATTAACCCTACTGTGCCCATTCCGATTGAATCGAGTTTAATTCACGGGATCTATGATAAAGATGTGTCTGAGGCACCCACTTTCGCTGAGATGGCTGACAAGCTTTTTGACATGCTCAACCCTTGCGATTTGGGAGGATTTAACTCCAACCGCTTCGATGTCCCTTTGCTCATAGAAGAATTTCTTCGTGTGGACAAAAACCTAAGTTTAGATAAGCGCAACTTAATAGATGTGCGGAATATCTTTGTGATGATGGAACGTCGCGATCTGACTTCCGCCTACAAATTCTATTGTGACAAGGACTTAGAGAACGCCCACTCTGCTTTGGCCGACATTGAAGCTACTCAAGAAGTCTTTGTTGCTCAAATGGATAGATATAAAGATCTTCCTGGGGATATCGATGAATTGAATAAAATATCAAGAAATGATTTAAATCAAATCGACACTGCGAATCGCTTAACTTTACTAAACGGCAAACCAGCTTTTAACTTCGGTAAATATCGAGGGCAGCTCGTGGAAGATGTGCTTAAAAAAGATGCAGGCTACTATGGCTGGATGCTTCGAAGCGATTTTAGCCTACACACCAAACAAAAATTAAAAGAAATTAAGTTAAGTTTACAATTGTGAACACCAAGCTCGTCATCATACCCACTTACAAAGAAGAGGAAAATATTGAAAAAATGGTGCATACCGTTTTTTCCATGTACCCGGATTATGACATCTTGATTGTCGATGATAATTCCCCAGACAATACCGCAGCCCTTGTAAAAGAAATGCAGAAAACGTTTTCTAGTCGGCTTCACTTAATTGAACGCGAAGGTAAATTAGGCCTTGGGACAGCTTATATTGCAGGCTTTAAATTCGCACTTGAAAGAGCCTATGAATATGTTTTCGAAATGGACTGTGATTTTTCACATGACCCGAAAGACCTCAAAAAACTTTACGATGCATGTTCGGCAGATGGTTGTGATGTTGCCGTTGGGAGTCGATATGTGAGTGACGGAGGCTTCAATAACTGGCCTTTATTTCGAGTTTTCCTCTCCAAATTCGCTTCCTACTACGTGGAATGGATTCTGGGTACTGGGGTAAAAGATAGCACTGCAGGTTTCGTATGCTACAAAGCAGAAGTACTCCGAAATATCGATCTCAATAATATTCAGTTCATTGGCTATGCCTTTCAGATAGAAATGAAATACAAAGCCAAACTGCGAGGATTTTCTATAAAAGAAGTTCCCATTATATTTACCGACCGTGTACTCGGTGAAAGTAAAATGAGTAAAAACATTATTCGAGAAGCCGTTGTAGGTGTATGGCGATTGCGGCAAGAAAAGTAAGTTGGTTGCTTGTGGATAAACCAAGCGCTTGATTTATTTGTTTCAATATCTTAATATAAATAAATCCTTTCATATGAAAAAGAATATGGGAAAAACTGACAAGTTGATTCGCTTGTTTGTTGTAATTGGTTTCGCGCTTTTGAGTTATTTCGAAGTAGTAAGTGGTGTGCTAAGCTCTGTTTTATTGGGTGTTGCTGGTGTTTTCCTGCTAACGAGCTTTTTAAATTTCTGTCCATTGTACGCCTTAATTGGGGTTAACACCTGCAGCGTGGAAGAACAAAGCAAAGAATAAATGAAATCCGCTTTCGATTTATTTCGGACTACAAGAGAGAGAATTTATGACCTAGCCAATGATATGGCCTGGGAAGAGGTTAATACTATCCCCGATGGTTTTTCAAATTCTATTTCTTGGAACTTAGCGCATATCCTTGTTACCCAACAGTTGCTTCACTATAAACTTAGTGGACTAGAAATGCTTTTAGATGATGTATTTATTGAAAAGTACAGAAAAGGATCCAAGCATGAGTCAGCAATGTCAAAAAAAGATTGGAAAAAATCGTTGGATTTACTGGCCACTTTGGCCAAGAAACTCGAAAATGACTATTTCTCAGGTAAATTTGTGAAGTTTCAACAGTACCCTACCTCTTATGGATATGAGTTACAAAACATNGAAGANGCNATATTNTTCAACAACATCCACGAAGCCCTTCATCTTGGCTACATGATGAGCATGCGAAAGACCTTGAATAGTCAATAATCAGCGACTANTAATCGGAAAAAGGTACCTCTACATTCTCGATCTCGTTCCAAGGTAAACCGTACTTNNCAACTTCTGCCATAAAAGGGTCT
>JGI26081J50195_1000359_pt1 | contig 19997 bp, 14 predicted proteins | sample SaaInl74LU_5_DNA_FD_50195 | JGI IMG/M metagenome (IMG submission 50195) | reverse complement strand
AACTCAATATCCTCGGATTTGAAATGGATAACTGGGTAACGGATGGCTTGGCCATCTGTTTTGCGTTCGAGCAAATCTTGTAAACCATTCTTTGAAAAGAACTTTTGGTTGTTGTAGTTGACAGTTAACCCACTATTCAGATAGGCATAATTCCAAATCTGATTTTCGAGATAGTCAGGAATGAATTTGTACTTTTTGAATATGCTATCATCAGGAACGAACTCAACATAGGTGCCGTTGGATTCAGTTGTATTTTCAATCTTTTCTTCGATGAGCGAACCTTGCTCGAAAATGGCAATTTTCTTCTTCCCTTCACGAATGGCTTCTACGCGAAAATAGGTAGATAGCGCGTTAACCGCCTTTGTTCCTACACCATTAAGCCCTACAGACTTTTTAAACGCCTTTGAATCATATTTTCCACCCGTGTTGATCTTAGAAACTGCATCGACCACTTTCCCTAGAGGAATCCCTCGTCCATAGTCACGAACAGAAACTCGCTTTTCTTCCACTTTAATATCTACCTTTTTGCCATATCCCATGACAAACTCATCGATACAGTTGTCGATTACTTCTTTAACTAAAATATATATACCATCATCTTGGGAAGAACCATCGCCGGTTTTACCAATATACATTCCTGGTCGAAGACGCATATGCTCTTTCCAGTCGAGCGAGCGTATATTATCTTCATTATATTGCACTTCTTTACTCATTGACTTTTCTATCTCGGCTTGTTTGTAATCTTTGCTAATTTACTGATTATCGCCACTTTTTGTAGTTAAAATGGTTATATTCTTTGGAATGTGAGAACATTTTTTTAACTTCGACCGTACTATGATGAAAACTGCGACGAATAGGATCCTTTTAATTGACGATAGTCCTTCAGAACCGATTCTGTTGGAAAGTGCTATTCAACGAAGCGAGCGTAACTTGCAAATGGAGTCGTTTAGTGACAGTATCGAGGCTGTGGAAGAACTTATTCGACGTGCGAAGGAGGAAGTAGAAGAACTTCCTAACCTTATTCTTCTCGATTTGAATATGCCGGGTTACAACGGTTTAGATGTGTTGTCGAAACTGCGTAACCATGAAAGACTGCGTTACATTCCTATCATTATTATGTCTTCCTCTAATTTAGAGTCTGATGTAAAACAATCCCTCGAAATGGGTGCTAATTGTTTTTTAGTTAAACCAACTGGTCATAAACATTATGTTGAAGTAATTCAAATGATTGATGATTTTTGGTTTGGAATAGTAAAGCGATTGGATAATGCCTTCATCTAACAAAGCTTTAAAAATTTTAGTAGTCGAAGATACACCTGGTGATGTATTTTTGATTAAGTTTTATTTGGAAGAAATCGACCCCGATAATTATGAAATTAAAAGTGTCGATAACTTAACTGAAGCGCACCAAATGATGTCAAGAGAGAATTTTGATGTTATCTTATTAGATTTACATCTTCCGGATTCTCAAGGCTTAATGACGGTAAAACATTCGGTAGAAAAGTTCCCTAATGATGTGTTTATTGTTTTGACTGGTTTATCAGATGAGCGTATTGGTCTGGAAGCTGTTAAAAATGGTGCACAGGATTTTCTAGTTAAAGGAAGAATTGACAGTAAATCATTAGATAGTTCGATTAAGTTTTCATTTCAACGGGCCAAATTAAAGCGCGCAGTCAAAATATATGGTGAGGCTTTGATCACTTTGGAATCGATGTACCAAATGGTAATAGTTCTTATTGACAATGCGCGTAATGCGGTATACACTTCTCCCCAATTTCAATCTTTTTTTGGCTTACAACAAGAAACCGTAGATACCAAGGAAGAGTTATTAGAGGTACTTGGGCATAATCCAGCCTTTATTGAGGCGATAGCTCATGCGCAATCGCGGGAAGTCATGGATTTAAACATGGATTATCGTGGCAGAACCGTGCATTTGAAGATCAGTAAGCCTGATACAGACGTGGACCAAACGGTTATTTCTATAGCCCGTTAATCTTAATAGATATCACTTAAAACTCCTGGGCTAAACAAATTGTTTGGGTTTATTTCTCGTGGCGGAATATCGCCAATCTGGAAGCCAAAATTCCTTTCTTGTACGGTATATCCATTTGGATAGTATGCTAATGAGACCTCCATATAGGCAATGCCTAAAGTGAGGTTTTGAAAACGAATACCACCACCATAGCCTTGATAAACCCTGTTGTTAAATATGAAATCTTTATTGCTTCTGCCGAGGAAACCCAGATCGGCAAAGAAGAAAAAGTTACCTCTGCTGGTCCACCAGTCGACATTAGTATAAAATACGGATTCTAAATTAAGGACAAAGCTTTTGGTTCCGATAAGCTTTTGAGATTCAAACCCGCGAATAGCGCCATTACCAATATTGTAAAATTCAGAGATTGGACGATTAAAACTTAAAGTGGTATTGGCTGTGATAAATTGTCTGAATCCTAAACGACCTACCGGTATTTTATTGGTAAAGAAGGAATTGATACTCTGAAGAGTTATTTGCTCAATTCCTTTGTTTCGAACGAAGCTGCCTAGGCTTATATCATTTTTCATAAACCCGAATCCTTCGTATTGTTTGCTATAATTTAGATTAAGTCCGTTATAAACGCGCCCACCGAGGATTTGATTTATTTCATATCCTCCCATGTAGGCGATATTAAAACCTTTGGGCACATAATCAAATTGTCGGAAACGATAGAGTTCCTCAAAGCCATACCAATCTCTATTGGCTAAACCGATGCTTCCCATGTAAAGCTGTCTATTTACAAAATTTTGAAAGGGTTGGTCTTTTGGTATAGCATAATTGTTTTTAACGAGACCGCGACCTGATATGATCATGCGCATGGTTGGATTCCGCTCATTAATTTTTTTCAATCCAAACGATCGCGCAAGCCAAGCTTCCATTTGAAAGAAGCGGTTGTTGTATTTGTTTGAAATTTGATTATTTTCAATTTTAACGGCATTGTTCGTAACAGCAAACTTTCCTGCCCACTTGGTGTTGTAGGCAAAGAATTTTCTGTCAATCTGGAAACCATAACTTTCCCGCTGATTCTGTTTGTTGTATTGAACACCAAAATCAATTTGGGACCGTGCTATGTTGTTTACCTTATATTCTGCTCCTATTTGATAGGGGTTGCGCGGGTCAATTATCCCTGTTCCGAAAAACTGTAGCTGTTGGGATACCCCAAAAAAATCGTAAAATGCACCACCGAGGGTCAGCGATGTGGGTGTTCCCCAAAAAATAGCTTTCCAATGCCTGTTGTCGTGCGCATAAACTTTTATATCCACACCAGGAAGATGAGGCGTTTGTTCGATTGTAATAATGGCGTCTTTGTAAATGGTATTTTCCCGAATGTTACGTTCGGTATCTGCTACCAGTCGCGGGTCAACCACATCTCCTTCTTTAAATAGTAGTTGTTTTCTTACAAGCACGCTGCTTTGTATACCTCGCTTACTCTGAATAAGCTGGGCATCATTGATGTCATCTTGTTCGTAAACCGGGACATCGAAGCGATCAACTACAAATACCTCAATGCTGTTGATTTCTAAATTTTTGTAAGCCTCGAAATAATCGCTAGGTGTGTAATCTCGCACCGCTTTAGGCATTAAATTAAAGTAGTCGATAAATTTTTCTTTCTTCTCGTTAGAGGCATTCAGCGAGTCGAGTACCAAACTATCAATAGTAAAGGCGGGACTATCAATCGGCAATGCCAAGGAAGTATCCTGAGCATACACGTAAGTAGTATAAGCGAGAAAAAATGAAAATACAAGCCCTTTCATCGAGCTACTAAAAATAATGAACTTATACTAGTTCTCGCATGTTTTACTGAGGAAATTGATTGTTATGAAGGCATTCTTTCTATGGTTGTTTGTATGTATCTTGTCTTTTAATTTATTGGCTATGCAAGAAAAAGAAAAATTGGAATCTATCACGCTAGGCGCCGGATGCTTTTGGTGTGTCGAGGCGGTATATCAGGAGCTTCAGGGTGTGGTGCAAGTTGAATCAGGGTATATGGGTGGATCAACCAAAAACCCAACATACAAAGAAGTTTGCACGGGCAACACGGGTCATGCTGAAGTGGTGAGGGTGACTTACAATCCGGCTATTATCAGTTTGAAACAAATTTTGGAGGTTTTCTTTCAAGTGCATGATCCAACTACACTGAATAGGCAGGGGAATGATGTGGGCACGCAATATCGCTCAGTTATTTTTTATGATAGTAATGAGCAAAAGGAGCTTGCGCTTGAAGTTAAGCGGGCTTTAACAATTGCCAGAATTTGGCCTGACCCTATAGTTACTGAAATATCTCCTTTGTCCGAATTCTATCTAGCTGAAAATTATCACCAAGATTACTACAGCTTGAACAGCGACAAAAATCCTTATTGCAGTTTTGTAATAACGCCGAAGATGGAAAAGTTTAGGAAGACTTTTAAGGAGTTGTTGAAGTAGTATAGACCAATAGGATATAATCTCAATTCTCTTAATGTATCTCTGCTGCGTTATTTTGTGGAGCTGCAGGGATTCGAACCCTGGTCCGGTCATGTAGTCCGTATACTTTCTACAAGCTTAGTAAAACGCTTATTGTCGGGAATACACTGTTCGCTTTACAAAACCATGTATACCTTATTTCTGTCAATTACAACCTAATAAGAGTAGAAAATTCTCTTAGCACGAGGACCCGATGCATATGATGCCCAACAATAATCTATCGGATGTCAACCATGAAGGACAAAGGCCGCTAATTCCTAGAATTAAGCAGCCATGGCAAAGTTAGACTCGCCATTTAAAATAAAGATTATGAATTGGGATTTACGAGTGAAACTCACAACACTCGACTTGCCGGTATACTTACTATTCATGCCGTCAATTCCGGTCAGCCCCATTAAACAAAGAACGCATACAAAGATACCTAAATCCACTTAATTTTCGAGGAATTTTTGAATAATGAATTAGGGGTTTTGCACCAAATATCGCGATAATGAGCAAAAGCGCATTAGCTTTGCGGAAAAGTAAAACCATGTTTGCACGATTGATCTTATTTATTCTGGGGTGGAAAGTAGATAAAACGCTTCCTGAAGGCGTCAACCGATGTGTAATGATTGCTTCACCGCATACGAGTAACTGGGATTTCCCAATAGCTCGTGCGGCTTTTTCAGTTTTAAATATTCCTGTACGTTTTACCATCAAGGATTCCTGGTACAGGTTCCCTTTTAATATCCTATTTAATGCCTTAGGGGGTATCCCAATCAATCGTCGACCCAAATCGCCAGGGGAGGAAAGGCCAAGTATGGTAGAAGCTATGGCTGCCCTTTTTCAAGGACGCGATCGATTGGTAGTGCTGGTCACACCCGAAGGAACGCGTTCATACAGAGATGAGTGGAAGTCCGGGTTTTACCATGTGGCGAAAATCGCCAAAGTACCGATAGCACTAGGGTACCTGAACTACGAAAAGAAAATCGCAGGAGTAGGTAAAATCGTTCATTTAAGCGAGGATATGTCGGCTGATATGAAAGAAATTATGGAGTTTTATCAAGATATCCCTGGCAAACATCCTGAAAAGTTCAGTATCGACAAGCGCTATAAGCCTTGATTTTCTTGATAAATGGTTTGTAATACTGTTTGGCCTACAGCTTTAAGCGTGCGCTTATCAATAGCATCCAAATTATCATCATGGGTATGCCAATACCATCCAAATCCTGAATTTGTAGAGGCATCGTGTTGAATTATGTCAATCATCGGGATGCCGGTTATTGCATTAACATATAAGTGATCGTCGGTTATCGCATTGGTTTGGAGATATGAAAAGTAGGAGTTGTAACCTAAGGCGTGGGCAATTGACCAAACTCTATGCAGATACTCATTAGCGTAATTGACTGAGGTTCCTTCATGCGTAAACAGGGCGTTTGGTGCTCCAACCATATCCAACAATATGCCGAATTCTGCTTGATAATTAGGGATGTGAGGATTTTTTGACCAATATTGGGATCCCAGACAGTATGAATCGCGGACAAAAGGGTCTTCGCTGAAAGCTGGTTGGCCGTAATCCTCTGCATCAAAAAGTATGATGTCAATACCTATTTCAGGCGGAGTTAACTGCAGTTGACGAGCTATTTCTAAAAGCACAGCCACACCGCTTGCCCCATCATTGGCACCTAATATCGGATCGGTAAGGCCTTCCTCATCTTGATCCGCAAATGGACGAGTATCCCAATGTGCAGCTAATAAAATTCGTTTTTGGGCCGTAAGATTAAAACTGCCGATAATATTACTTGCTTTTAAAATAGTTCCGTCGTAGGCTTTAAGCTCAGCTTTTTGAACAATCAAAGTATCTGCGTAATGGCCCAATATTTTTTGTAGGTAATTCGCTGCTTCTTGGTGCGCCGCAGTATTAGGCACGCGTGGGCCAAAACTCAACTGTTTTTCCAATTGAGCAAAAGCAGAGTCTTCATTGAAAATCGGTGCTTCAGCCAATTGCATTGACTCCACTTTTTCTATTTCAATGGTTTGATTATTCGGTTTGCAGGCAAGGAATGCAAGAGCAATAAGGGATACAAAAACGATATTTTTCATATTTAACTATTTAAAAGCTATACCAATGACCAGCTTGTTCCGTCTTTGGTGTCTTTTATCTGAATACCTGCCGCTGCCAGTTCGTCCCTGATTTGGTCGGAAGTTGCCCAATCTTTATTTTGACGAGCTTGTTTTCTAATTTCAATAATCAAATCCATTGCTTTATCCAGGGTTTGAGAATCTTGATTGGCTTCGGGTTGTAGTCCCAATACCTTTTCAATGTAGGTTTTCATCGTTTGCTGTAAAACCGTTAACGCCTCCTCATGGATTTTTTCTAGACCATTACTCACCTTATTGACGATCGCGGCCAACTCAAATAGGGATGCAATTGTTTTTGGCGTATTGAAATCATCATTCATGTGTTCTTCGCATGCTTGGCTGTACTTTTGAATTTCACTGAGTAGCACTGGATTTCCATCAGCAGAGGCCGATAGCTTCCAAACATTCGTGTAAGCATTCATTAATCGTTGAAATCCTTTTTCGGAGGCTTCCAAGGCCTCATTGGAAAAATCGAGGGTGCTGCTGTAGTGTGTTTGAAGCATGAAAAAACGAACGACCATTGGGCTAAATCCCTTGCTCAGCATAGGATGACTCCCTGAAAACAACTCCATAGGAAGGAAAGAGTTGCCCTTGCTTTTGCTCATTTTTTCGCCATTTACGGTCAGCATATTACCATGCATCCAATAGCGCACAGGTGCCTTCCCATCCGCACCTACACTCTGAGCGATTTCACATTCGTGGTGTGGAAATTTAAGATCCATCCCGCCGCCGTGTATGTCGAATTCTTGACCGAGATATTTGGTGCTCATCACGGAACATTCTAGGTGCCATCCCGGAACGCCTTCACCCCATGGAGACGGCCACTTCATAATAGTTTCAGGAGCGGCAGCTTTCCAAATACCGAAGTCCGCAAAGTACTTTTTTTCANTTCCACCTTCTAATTCTTCNCGAGTTTGTTCGAGTTGCTCATCGATTTTTCGTCCGGAAAGTTCGCCATACTTATGGTCTTGCATGTATCGNTTTACATCGAAATATACAGAGCCATTCACTTCGTAAGCATAACCATTTGCTANAATACGTTTGACCATTTCAATCTGTTCAATAATATGACCNGTAGCAGTGGGTTCAATGTTTGGCTCGATTAAATTGAAAAGTTTTGCAATGTGGTGAAATCCATTGGTGTACTTCTGTACGATTTCCATTGGCTCAATCTGATTCGCACGTGCCTTCTTTTCAATCTTATCTTCCCCTTGATCGCCGTCGTCCGTAAGATGCCCGACATCGGTTATGTTACGCACATAACGCACCTTAAAACCCAGATGGCTCAAATACCTGTAGACCACATCAAAACTGGTGAATTGACGCATATTACCCAAGTGCACCTCGTCGTAGACCGTTGGTCCGCAAACGTACAAACCAACGAATGGCGGATTAAGAGGAACAAATAATTCTTTCTTTCTAGAGAGAGTGTTATAAATATGTAAACCAGCCGACATGATGCAAAGATAGGCTAAAAGGAAGAGATAATCCATCCAATTTGAAGAGTAATCATCCGGTAGATTAGCGTTTTTTCCTTATTGAATTTCTATTGTTCTAGGAAGTGAATAGCGTCTTGCACGGATTCTTCAGGTAATTCTTCCATTGGAATGTGTCCGCATTCGGGATAAACAATTAGTTGGTTGTTTGGAACATTGGCGGTGAAGATATCCGCAAGTTTTAGTGGAATCCACAGGTCATTTTCTCCCCATAGAATTAGTGTAGGACAAGCGATTTTTTTTAAATCTTGTTTATCGCCTGTTTCTATTTGCCGAACTTTTAGGAAAAATGCTTTTCTGTTTCCCTTGCGAAGATTAAGATCTGCATATTGGCTGATCGTCTTTTCAGTTATTAAATCATCATTGTAGTACACCTCTTTCAAACTTTTAATAACAAAGGCTTTGGTATTGAGGTGTTCGATAATGTTGAATAACAAGTCGCTCTGAGCTAACTGAAAAATTAAAGGTTTCGGCCTTGTAGGATCAAAGAATCCGGATGGGTCGAGAAGGATTAGCTTTTTAACCCGATCTTTCAAATTGGAATTTGCGGTATAGTCCCAAGCGATATGTCCGCCGAGTGAATTACCCGCAAGGTAGAAACTGTCAATTTGGAGTTTTATAACAAATGAATCGATGAATTCTCGATAGGTAGCTATTGCGTAGTTATCGTCTGCAGGTGGAGTTGTAAGGCCTCCGCCAGGCATATCGATGCTGTAGCATGTATATTGTTGAGACAATTGATCTTCCCATGCTTCCCAGGTTTGGAGGCTAGATGATGTACCATGAATTAGCAGTATGGGTGTACCTTGTCCTTTCTTTTTGTAATGAACCTTCAATCCATTAATACTAATGAAGTTTGAGTAGTCATCGGTATACTTGGCTTTGAGTTCATCAATAGGTATGGGGTTTTTAAACATATAAATACCAAAGGAGAGGAGGAGCAGAAGGAGAAAACCAAAAACATACTTTTTCATGATTGTACTGTAAAGATATTGGTATACGTGAATCTACAAACAAACGAGCGGAATTTGTTCGGACTCTTAGTTTTTGTATAAACCTCCAAATATTATTTGGCAGAATATTAAAAAAGAGTTAACTTTGCAGTCCTTTAAAAATTAAGAGAAATGAAAAACGGAATACATCCTGAGAATTATAGAAAAGTGGTTTTCAAAGATATTTCAAATGATGAGGCTTTTTTGACTCAATCTTGTGCAAATTCGAAAGAAACTATTGTTTGGGAAGATGGAAACGAGTATCCATTGATTAAAATTGAAATTTCGAATACTTCGCATCCGTATTTCACTGGTAAGATGAAATTTGTTGATACGGCAGGACGAATTGAGAAATTCAAAAACAAATACGCAAGAAAAAAATAAGCATACGCTGTACGATATAATATTAAAGCCCCTGTTTCATCAGGGGCTTTTTTATTTTGTGCAACCGAACTAGGTTTTAAATAGCTTGGAATTATATTAATTACTAGAAAACGACGAATTATTTTAGGCTACAGTGGTGGCACGACTCCAAGTCGTGCCACCACTGTAAAAATACTGTAAAATGATTTAGACTAGTCATGTCAATGAGTAAGTGCTGGAAGATTTTTTTCTGTAATCCTAGCTGTCGATTCTATCACTTGAGGTGCTAATGTTTCTAATCTACAGCAGTTTGTAATATAGCGTCCAATAATTAAAAATATGGCATGGCTATATTCTTAAGCTCATTGCTTTGAAGTTAGTTACGCTAAGCATAGAGCACAAAAAAAAGCCTCCTGAGATTCAGGAGGCTTTAGAATTAAGTTTCTATGGGTTTACCACTTTTTCTTTTGCTTGAAATTGTTTCCACCTTTGATCTCATTTCCGCTCGGCGAACCTACGCGAATCATTGCACAACGGAAACCAATCTCAGAGGAAGACTCTTTTTGGTCTAAGTATCTTCTAGAACCAGGAGATAAGAAAAACGCTCTATCATTCCAAGAACCACCTTTGTATACTCGACTATCATCGTTTACTAAGGAAGAAACACCATATTGATACATAAACTCTTCACCATTCATTGAAGACTCATCTCCATCCAAGTAATCTCTAACATCACCTGTTCGGTAGTTTCTTCTTGTAGCTACTTCTTCATCAGTTACCAAACGGTACTCTAACTTACCTGTAGTATCGTTTTTCGCTGCTATGTTTCCTTCATCATCTAAAACGAGTGTTTTAAATTCGTTACCACGGAAGGTATTGAAATCATTGGCATCTTCAAATGTAAGCGCACGATAAACATCCATCGTCCACTCACTCACATTCCCCGCCATGTTGAATAATCCGAAGTCGTTAGGCATGTATGTGTCAACTGGTGCAGTGATTGATGCGTTGTCGTTTAAGTTACCTGCAAGACCCATGTTGTCACCACGACCTCTTTTGAAGTTAGCCAAGAAATCACCTTGCCATCCGCCTTGGTAATAACGCGTAGTAGTTCCATTCCAAGGATAAATTTTTCTATCAGTCACACGCTCCTCATCAGGATGTGGTAAGTTTCCTATCATAGCTAAAGCAGCGTATTCCCACTCAGCTTCCGTTGGTAGTCTATAATCTGGTAACAAAATACCATCGGTAAATTCAACTTTTCTGTATTCTTCACCGCTCGGATCCAAGTTTTTCATAGGCTTCTTACCTTCAATACCTTCGTATTGTCCAGCAAAATATGCATCTGTGTTAAAGTTGTCCGCATTCACTTGATTCGGATTCAATTCTAAAAATCCGTCTCTAACCATAATCATTTCGTTCACACGGTCTGTTCTCCACTCGCAATAATCCATTGCTTGTTCCCAACTTACACCAACTACAGGATAATCATCATAGGCAGGGTGAGAGAAGTAATATTCAACATACGGCTCATTGTAAGCTAACTCATCACGCCACACTTCTTGGTCTGGCTCTGCTGCTTTAACAATTTCCGGATAATCAGTTCCGAAGGTTCTATTCAACCAATATAAATATTCACGGTAATCAAGGTTTCTAACCTCCGTTTCATCCATGTAGAAAGAAGAAACAGTGATTCTTCTTGGAAAAGAATGGTGTTCATACATCACGTCCTGCTCGGTATTACCCATCATAAAAGTACCACCGGGAATAAGTACTAAGCCAGGTCCAGTTTCTTGGCCTAAATAATCCTTATCCTCAAATCCGCCCCAATCAGGATCATTGTATGCCCATCCTGTGGTTGAGGATTTTTCTTTGTTACAAGAACTCAAGGTAATTAAGCCTAAACTCATTACACTTAACAAAATTAAAACTTGGTTTTTCATTCTCTGGTTGTTTTTATAGAAAGTGTGCTAATTTATAACATTTTTTTAAAAATCTAAATAATATGGGCAAGATAAAAAACCTTGCACAGACTTCGGATTCAAAGAACTTTCTTCTTTCGTGAAATTAAACACAAAAGAGAACTCGTGAGAGCCAGCAGTTCCTTTAAGAGGCGATAAATTGATATCAAAGGTATACCCAAATCGCAGGATCCCTTTTTTGAATCCAACACCACTAATAACGGCATCGATATTGTTCATAGTATGTCGCATCCAAATACCGGTNTAGAAAAAATCATAACCTATTAAGCTACCTACGCTNATTTGGTTGAAATTGTTTTGATATACATATAAAACTTGGGGTGAAAGCCAAAACTTTTTCTCATAGCCACCTCCTAACTTATAAAAAGCTCCTCCATTAAGTGCTAAACGTGTTCGGTTCGTTTCATCTCCGAAGTAATCTTTTACAGGGACTATGTTGTGTGCAGCAATTCCGCCGTAATATCTGTTCGAGAAGAAAACTGCTCCCGCGTTGGCGTTGAAAAAGTGCTTGTTGAAATCTCCGGGCGGAATTTCATTCGTATTGTTCGGTACACCTATGCTCTGGAAAAAGCCCGTTAATGGGTCAATCTGATCAAAAAACAATAAATCGTACCAATTGATATATTGGTGATGGTAACTACCCCCTATGCCTAATTTAATTCCAAATTTCTTGCTTGCGCGAATCTGGAAGGAGTACATGGCACTTATAGAATTTTGTACAATTCGATTATTGGCAATCCGGTCAGAGGTCATCATAACACCAATTCCGCCGTGTAATTTTTCGATATGTTGATCGTAACTGATTGCGTAGGTGGAAAATCCTCCGCCAGGACCATCTCCCAGTTCGGGCCATTGATTTCTGTAATTGATGGCTACTCTCGGACCATAAGATATGCCCGCCATAGCGTTATTCAAGTGAAGTGGGGCTGCATAAAACTGACTAAACTCTACTTGCTGACTTAGAGCTAAGCTTGGTAGCAGTAATCCGATGTAAAGAAGGAAATGTGTTAGCTTAAGTTGGCTCATTGTAATCAATCGCTTACCTAACGTGCGATAGGCGTGTAAAATTATTAAACTATTTATTTTTATCGGCAATATAGACTTATTAATTGCGTTTGAACTGACACATGAGCCCTTATGTTAATTTTTCTAGAAGTATATTTGCGTCATGCGTAGTGTTTTGAGGTTTATACTCTTTTTTTCACTCAGTCTCAGTCATTTTGCACTTGCCCAAATTCAACAAGTCGAAATAGTTTGGGATAAAGAGGCTATCAATCCTTTTACTAATCAAAAGCTGGAAAGTTTTGATGGGGCTTATTTTGAGGAAAGGGATGGTTTTCTGCCTCACTATCATATTGAATTTCCTATTAATAGTACAAATGCTAGTGCCTCATTTAGCAATTTACAATTTGCCTCATTTAGCGGAAATCTGCCGGCTAAAATTGATTTAGGTGCTAATGTCGAGTTTACCACCTCAGTCGCCATAGCGCAAAAGCGAAGTAGTCTAAGTGTCAACTGTATTCCCTTGCGTCGAAACCCGTTAACAGGTCAAGTGGAAAAGTTAGTTGCTTTCACTATTGAAATCCAGCCAAATCCTGTGATGCAATTTAAGTCGACGAAATCTACCAAGACCACAAGTGTGCTATCCTCGGGGACTTGGCATAAATTAAGTGTGGCCGCTGACAATATTTACAAAATTGACTATCCCTTTTTACAAGCGAATAATTTGAGTACGCAAGTTTCGAGCTTTTCGCGAATTGGTGTCTTTGGACAAGCTATGGGGATACTACCAGAAGCCAATAGTGCTTTCCGAACGGATGATTTAGAAGAGATTCCGATAAAAATTATTGATCAAAACAATAATGGTTTGTGGGAAAATGGCGATTACATTTTGTTTTACGGCAAAGGACCGCATGTATGGAAATATGATACCACAAGTGGTGAATGGAGTCACACGGTAAATATTTACAGTGATGTGAATGGCTATTTTTTTACTCCTAATGCGGGTAATGGTTTACAGCTTACAACTCAAGTATCTTTGAATGGCCCAAATCTCACCTTGAATCGCTACGATTTTAGAACCTTTTTTGAAGAAGAACTTTACAATTTGATTTATTCCCAGCTGGCTAGCACTTTGGGATCGGGTCGTGAATGGTATGGTGAACAATTAAGTAGCTTTAATAATTCGCAAAGCTTTTCTATTGCCATTCCCGACATTATTAGTTCGGAATTGGCTCGAGTTAATATTCGTTATGCCAATAATTCATATACGGGGAATTCGGTTTTTTCCCTTAGAAACAATGGTTCGCAATTATTCAATACGACTGTACCGATTACTCCTGGCGGTGATTATCCAGCTGGTGGCAGCGCCACTTTGGACTCAAGAAATGTGAGCTTGAGCGCGAATAACAATTTTGAAATTGTATTCAACAATAGCGATCCACAAGCAAAGGGTTTCTTGGATTATATCGAAGTCATTGCTAAAGCACGCTTAAATTTGAGTGCCGCTTCGGTATTGTTTCGGGCTGTGGAAAGCATTGGTCCGGGAAATATTACCCAGTTTCAATTGAATAGTGCTACGAGTGCTACGGAGATTTGGGATATAACCCGCGGAACGGAAGTTTTTCGAGTGAATGGAAATGTAAGTAGCGGTCAGATGTCTTTTACTGTGGCTACAGATAGTTTACGTGAGTTTGTAGCGGTAAACACGGCGAGTAGCGATTTCCCAACGCCAAACTATGTCAAACCTGTTGCCAATCAAAATTTACATGGTTTAGCTCAGTTAGATATGTTTATCATCACTGTCCCATCGATGTTTGCTGCTGCGGATCGCTTAGCCAACTTCCACAGAAATAATGGACTTGATGTGGCTGTTGTTGAGTTAGAACAAATTTATAATGAGTTTTCTTCAGGTGTTCAAGATTTAAGCGCTATTCGAGATTTTCTTAAAATGTTCTACGACCGCGCTACCGGGGTGCTTGATGCGCCAAAATATGCTTTGTTAATGGGGGATGCTTCGTTTGACTACAAGGATAGAATTGCTGGAAATGAAAACATTGTGCCGACCTATCAAAGCCAAGAAAGTTTTTCTACTATTTCTTCCTACTGTACTGATGACTATATCGCTTTTCTCGATGACAATGAAGGGGTGGATATTACCAATTTAGCTAACCCGAATAAAGTGGATATTGCCATTGGTCGTTTGCCCGTAGACAACTTAGAAGAAGCGAATGGGGTGGTCGACAAAATTATCAATTATAACACGACAGCTACAATGGGCGATTGGCGTAATGTGCTGAGTTTTGTGGCAGATGATGAGGATAACAACTTGCATTTCGGACAGGTTGAACAGCTTACCAGTTTAAGCACGATAGAAAATATAGATTACTACAATATCGAAAAGATATATTTAGATGCTTTCTCACAGGTTAATGCTGCCGGGGGCGATCGTTATCCGGATGTAAATGATGCGATATTGCGGCGCCTGCGCACAGGTTGTTTTTTGATGAATTACACCGGACACGGTGGACCAAAAAATTGGGCACAAGAGCGGGTATTTAACATTGAGGATATTCGAAACCTTAAAAATGGAGATAAGCTCCCTTTGTTTATCACGGCAACTTGTGATTTTAGTCCTTACGATGATGTGGATGCTCATTCTGCCGGTGAAGTTTTGATCACGAATCCAGCAGGCGGGGCAGTTGCCTTAATTACTACCACTCGTTTGGTCTTCGCTTTTCAAAACTTTGATATGAATAGCCGAGTATTGGATTATCTTTTCCAAGATTATCTCGGAAGAAATCCGACAGTGGGAGAAATCTTACTTGAAGCAAAGAATGGGGCAGCACCAAGTGAGAATAATCGAAAGTTTGTCCTGTTGGGAGATCCTGCATTAACACTTGCCTATCCGGATCAAGAAGTGGTGACTACCGCGGTTAATGGAAAGCCTATATCGCAAATTGATACCTTAAAAGCGCTTAGCCGAGTGTTGATAGAAGGGGAAGTGCGCAACGCATCTGGTGTGCTCCAAACAGGGTTTAATGGTGTTGTTTATCCGACAGTTTATGATAAAGTGGCGACATACCAAACCAAAGGGCAAGATCAAGAAAGCCAAGTCGCGGATTTCGAATTGCAAAATAATGCTTTATTCAAAGGTAAAGCGAGCGTGGTGAATGGACGTTTTAGTTTCGAGTTTATCGTACCTAAGGATATTAATTATGCTTTCGCGAACGGGAAAATTTCTTATTACGCTGCGGATCTCAACTCAGTTACCGATGCGCATGGTTACTCGTATGATTTTATCGTGGGTGGAACTTCGGATAGCATAAGCGCTGATGACGAGGGGCCTCTTGTCGATGTTTTTATGAATGACAGCACCTTTGCTTTCGGAGGCTTAACTGATGAAAATCCTTTGTTGCTGGTGAATCTTAGCGATGAGAGTGGGATCAATACGGTGGGTAATGGCGTTGGTCATGATATTATAGGCTTGTTAAATGAGAACACACAGCAGCAATATTTATTAAATGATTTTTACAGCGCTAAACTGGATGATTTTACCCAGGGCAATATTGAATATCCTTTTAATAATTTGGAAGATGGGCGATATAGTGTTCGTGTGAAGGCTTGGGATGTAAATAACAATCCGGGCGAAGGCTATACAGAGTTTATCGTTGCCGGTTCGGCAGAGCTGGCGCTTCAAAATGTGTTTAATTATCCTAACCCTTTTACTACGAATACCTCATTTATTTTTGAACATAATCGACCCGGGGAAATTTTAGATGTTCAAGTTCAAATATTTACCGTTTCTGGCCGTTTAGTTAAGACGATTCGTGAGAATGTGCTCAGTGATGGCTATCGAGTGAACCCGAATGAAATTACCTGGGATGGTTTAGATGATTTTGGCGATTCAATAGGTCGAGGGGTTTATATTTATAAGGTTTATGTTCAGGGCGAAAACGGATATAGCGCTCAAGAGTTTGAAAAATTAGTTATTTTGCGATAATTTTATCGCCCATTATAGAGATATGAAAAAAATTATAGGATTAGCGTTTGTTTTGATAGCTGTTGGTTTTCAAAGCACAATTAAGGCACAGTTTCAAGGAGTAGATACGCAAGGCAGGTTAGTTATTACGTCAGCAGTTCCTTTCTTACGTGTAAACCCTGATGGCCGTTCGGGCGCTATGGGTGATGTGGGTATGGCCTTGAGCCCAGATGCCAATGCGGTATTTTCTAACCCCGCTCGATTGGCTTTTATGGATCATGACTATGGGGTTTCGTTAACTTTCGTTCCTTGGTTACGAGGTATCGCTACAGATGTTTACATGGCGGATTTAGTGGGATACTACAACATTAAAAGAAAGCAAACCTTAGCGGCTTCATTGCGCTATTTTAGTTTAGGACAAATTCAGTTTACAGACATTAACGGAGCTGAACTGAATTCTGTTCGTCCGGTTGAAATGGCTTTTGATTTAAATTACGCGCGGTCGTTAACCGATCGCTTTGGTTTGGCTGTTGGCTTGCGTTACATTAATTCAAATTTAGGTTCTACAGATCAGGATCGCTTCATTAGTCAAGCGGCTGCTGCAGATTTATCCATGTTTCAAACCAACCCATTGAAAGTAAAGAAATTGGAAGCGGTAAAAATTAATTGGGGACTGGCCTTAACGAATATCGGAACCAAAATGTCTTATTCGGCCAATGCATTAAATAAGGATTTCATTCCTGCAAACTTCGCTTTGGGTATAGGGTCTGAAATTCAAATAGATGAATATAATAAGTTTGGCATATACACGGATGTGAATAAGCTATTAATTCCAACGCCTGTTCCTGAGTTTTTAGAAAATGGAGACCCAAATCCTGACTATGACAAGGAAGGCGAGCCGGGTATTGCTGATTACAGAGAGCGGTCGTCAATAGGTGCTCTATTTTCATCGTTTGCTGATGCACCAGGCGGTTTTTCAGAGGAGATGGCTGAATTCACTATAGGAGTGGGTGCAGAATATACATACAATGATTTGTTCATGGTAAGAGCAGGTTATTTCTATGAAAACCCAACGAAAGGTGCCAGAAAGTTCTTGTCCGCTGGGGTAGGCCTAAAGTACTCCGTATTCCAAATGAATTTTGCTTATGTTATTCCAACTACAGCACAAAGAAATCCATTGGATAACACCATGCGTTTTACCTTATTGTTTGATTTTGATCGAGCTGGACCTGTGTCGAATGATCCGATTATTCCAGTAACGAATTAATCATTCTTCAAGAAAAAATTAAAGGCTTCCCTCGGGAAGCCTTTTTTATTCGATGTATGACTTATGATTTGCTTTGTCTTTCAATACTTTCGTTGTGAATTTTCTGGAAAAGTTCCAATATAAAAGTTTCGCTTAGTCCATTATTCTTTCCGAAAGCTAAAGCTCTTTTAACCGTTGCTGCCCACCGTTTGGGTTGATGGATAGCGATATTTTCCAATCGCTTGAAATCACCAATCGCTTGTGAAATATTCATGCGTTCGGCAAGTAGTTCGAGAATGTAATTGTCTAATCGATCAATTGCTGTTCGATAGGTGTCAAGTTGTGGGTACTCATCTGCTTGATTCGCTTCTTTTTGTTCAACTTGAAGGCGAATTAAAATTTCCCCCAGTTTTTCTGGAGTAATCTGCTGTGCTGCATCACTCCATGCTTTTGCAGGATCGTAATGTGTTTCTATCATCAAGCCATCAAAATGTAGATTCATAGCCTGTTGTGATAGCGGTGCTATTAAATTTCTTTGACCACCAATATGACTAGGGTCACAAATAATGGGAAGTTCGGGTCGTTGTCTTTTCAGTTCTATGGGAATTTCCCAATGCGGAACATTCCTGTACATCGTTTTATTATAGCTCGAAAATCCTCGATGAATCGCTGCTATATCTTTTACACCCGCCTGCTCAATTCGTTCTATCGCACCCATCCAAAGGGATAGATCTGGATTGATTGGGTTTTTTATCATAATCGGTACGTGTACACCTTTCAGTGCATCGGCGATATCCTGAACGATAAAAGGACTGACTGTAGATCGGGCACCAATCCAAAGCACGTCCACACCCGCATGGAGTGCATCCTCCACATGCTGTGCTTTCGCCACCTCAATGGATACAGGAAGATTAACCGCTTTTCCTGCATCCACTAACCACGATAGTGCTTTTTTTCCCACTCCTTCAAAGGAGTTGGGGCGTGTTCTAGGTTTCCAAATGCCTGCTCGAAGTAAATTTACTTGGGGAGCATATTGCTTGATTTGGGTGATGCTCTCTCTTAATTGTTCTTCGGTTTCAGCACTGCACGGACCTGCAATCACAAAGGCTTTCTTATTTTGTGTATTAGCCGTATTGGAAAAGTATGATGGCTGGACCATTTTTTAGTTTAGCAGTTTGCTAATAGAACAATAAACTAAGCCATATAGTTGCCTAATAAAGGCTATAACTTACGAACGAATCATACACGCTCCAACAGTCACGTTAGATCCTTCATCCACTAAAATGAAACTTCCTGTGATACGATTGCGATTGTAGGCGTCAAAGAAAATAGGCTGTGTGGTTCTTAGCCGTATACGTCCAATGTCGTTCAAATGAATTTCTTTATCATCCTCAAGTTTATGTAGGTTATTTACGTCCATTTTATAGACAACCTCCTTAATGATGCAACGACAGTTTCTTGAAGTATGAATTAAGGTGTATTTGCCATTGATTCTGATCGGATTCTTCTCATCCATCCAACAAACCATGGCGTCAATGTCCTGAGAGATCTCGGGCATATTTCCCGTGCGAACAATCATGTCACCTCTACTTACGTCAATATTATCTTCAAGCGTCATCGTAATCGACATAGGAGAATAAGCTTCCTCTAGCGGCGTCCCCGCCGTTTCTACTTCTTTTATTTTGCTTGTAAATCCACTCGGCAACACGGTAATATCATCGCCTTTTTTGAAAATACCACCTGCTACACGACCAGCATAGCCCCTGTAGTCGTGGTACTCATCCGAGTGAGGACGAATAACGGTTTGTACCGGGAAACGAGAATCGATATGGTTGTGGTCATTGGCAATATGTACATTTTCTAAATGATACATTAAGGTAGAGCCTTTGTACCAGTTCATGTTTTCAGACTCGTTGACAACATTGTCGCCAAGGAGTGCAGAAATAGGAATAAAGTTTACGTCTTTCACATTGAGTTTCGAAGCAAACTGCTTGTAATCATTTTTGATTTGGTTAAAAGATCCTTCGCTCCAGTCAACCAAATCCATTTTGTTGATACAAATCACAACGTGAGGAATTCCCAATAAGGAAGCGATTAAGGAGTGTCGTTTGGTTTGCTCAACAACACCGTGGCGTGCATCTACTAAAATGATTGCCAGGTTGGCTGTTGAAGCTCCTGTAACCATGTTTCTAGTGTATTGAATATGGCCCGGAGTATCAGCTATGATAAATTTTCGTTTAGGCGTTGAGAAGTAGCGGTAAGCCACATCGATAGTGATTCCCTGCTCACGTTCAGATTTTAAGCCATCAGTAACGAGG
>JGI26081J50195_1000352_pt1 | contig 20116 bp, 17 predicted proteins | sample SaaInl74LU_5_DNA_FD_50195 | JGI IMG/M metagenome (IMG submission 50195) | reverse complement strand
AGGTAGATGCCTTTGTACAACTCACGACTGTAGCAATTGGGTTCCTGATGATCCACAAGTGTATGGTGGTCTACCGTCTGCCCGTCGCCAATAATGGTTATGGCATCCATGTGGCTCTCTGCATGTTCTCCACCGGAATAAAAGTGCAGGTTATTGCGGACCAATTTTCCACCGAACGTATACGTTCCTACATGGACGTTGCTTTTTTCTTTCTGCACCACATGGGTATTGTCCACCAACGTAGTTTGTTCTGCATCGTTCTGCACTTTGTAATAGCTCACACGAGCATCACGGGCGGCGAAAACCTCACTCACAAAATTTGTGAAGCTGGGTTGTTCTCCGATGTTCTGGTGGCGTTCTACCAACTGTACCTCCGCATTTTGCTCTGCTATGATAAGGTTGCGAACTTGTGAAAAGGCCGGGCCATTTTCGTTGGTGGTGAGGTAAAGTATTTCAATAGGTTTATCTACCGTTTGGTTTGCTTTCACACGAACGTAGGCACCATCATCGGCAAATGCCGTGTTAAGATCTACAAAGGTTTCACCTTTTGGAGCAGCTTTCCCTAGGTACTCAGCGATTATATCTGGGTATTTGTTCAGCGCGGCGGCAAAGGTGCAGATGTCAAAACTCTGATGTGTGGAATCACTAAGCCAAGCGCTATACTTTCCATTAATGAAGACCAGTTTGTAGGTGTCTAAATCGCTCAGCAGGTAGGATTTGATATCTGCAAACGATACCGCGTCGTCGCCCTTAAGGAGGATGCGGTAATCTTGCTTCAGAACCGGTTTGAGGTTGGTGTATTTCCACTCTTCATCTCTGGTTGTGGGAAAGCCTTGTGCTTCGAACCTATCCAGTGCTTCTTTGCGCAGGTTGACTACGCCAAGATTGCGGCTGCCGTTGAGCTGAGGTTCTGCTACAACAAATGATGAGAGTAAATCTTGTGCTAAATCTGTCATGCGTTTTCTGCCTTGATCCAGTCGTAACCTTTCTCTTCTAATTCGTGGGCCAATTCTGGGCCACCGCTTTTTACAATTCTACCGTTGTACAAGACATGCACGAAGTCAGGCTTTATATAATCCAAGAGACGTTGGTAGTGCGTGATGACTACGACCGCATTATCTGCAGTGCGAAGTTTGTTTACACCACCGGCGACAATGCGCAAAGCGTCGATATCAAGACCAGAATCAGTCTCATCGAGGATTGCCAATTTTGGCTCCAACATTGCCATCTGGAAAATTTCATTGCGCTTTTTCTCACCCCCGGAAAAACCTTCGTTCAAACTGCGGCTGAGGTAGCTTTTGTCCATCTCCAAAAGGGCGGTTTTCTCGCGCATTTTAGCGAGCATCTCACGCGCCTCCATGGGCTCTTCACCGCGTCCTTTGCGGCTTTCATTGATGGCAGTTTTAATGAAGTTGCTTACACTTACCCCGGGGATTTCTACCGGATACTGGAAACTCAAGAAAATACCTTTGTGTGCACGCTCTTCGGGATCTAAATCCAGAAGGTCTTCACCCTCAAAGTCAATACTCCCGCCGGTTACCTCGTAATCTTCGCGACCCGCGATAACGCTGGAGAGCGTTGATTTACCTGAGCCGTTGGGACCCATAATGGCATGGATCTCACCAGGGTTAATTTCTAAGTTGATGCCCTTGAGAATTTCTTTGTCTTCTACGCGGGCTTGGAGGTTGTTAATTTTAATCATGATTTATCCTACGGAGCCTTCAAGTGAGATCTCCAATAGTTTTTGTGCTTCAACGGCAAATTCCATTGGAAGCTGGTTCAATACATCTTTACAATAGCCATTCACGATGAGCGCAATAGCCTCTTCAGTGCCAATTCCACGCTGGTTGCAATAGAATATCTGATCTTCACCAATCTTCGAAGTGGTCGCCTCATGCTCAATTTGAGCCGTTGGATGTTGTGCTTCGATATACGGGAAGGTATGCGCGCCACATTGATCGCCCATCAATAGGGAATCACATTGGCTGAAGTTTCTGGCGTTTTCGGCACGAGCACCGACGCGAACGAGTCCGCGGTAGCTGTTGTGGCTTTTACCCGCGCTAATTCCCTTCGAGATGATGGTACTCTTTGTGTTTTTGCCCAAATGAATCATCTTCGTTCCGGTATCCGCTTGCTGGTATTTGTTGGTCACAGCTACACTGTAGAACTCACCAATACTGTTGTCGCCTTTCAAAATACACGAAGGGTATTTCCAAGTAACTGCAGAGCCCGTTTCTACTTGCGTCCAGCTGATTTTCGCATTGCGCTCGCAAATACCCCGCTTTGTCACGAAGTTGAAGACACCGCCTTTTCCTTCCGCATCGCCAGGATACCAGTTTTGAACGGTACTGTATTTGATTTCAGCATCGTCCATCGCAACGAGCTCGACCACTGCCGCGTGCAATTGGTTCTCATCTCGTGAAGGCGCAGTACAGCCTTCTAAATAACTTACGTACGAACCCTCATCTGCAATAACGAGTGTGCGCTCAAACTGCCCGGTATTTGCCTCGTTAATACGGAAATAGGTGCTCAGCTCCATAGGGCAACGCACCCCTTTAGGGATATAACAGAACGAACCGTCGGTAAAGACTGCACTGTTCAATGCGGCATAAAAGTTATCGCGCTTCGGTACCACAGTACCCAAATGCTTTCGAACCAGTTCCGAATGTTCTTGAATNGCCTCGCTCATGGAACAGAAAATGATGCCTTTTTCAGCAAGCGTTTTCTTAAATGTGGTAGCCACAGATACAGAATCGACGACAACATCCATAGCCACACCTGATAAGAGCTTTTGCTCGTCAAGGCTAATGCCCAAACGTTCAAACGTGCGTAACAATTCAGGATCTACTTCATCGAGGCTNCCTAATTCTTTCTTCTGCTTGGGTGCACTGTAGTAGGAGACCGCTTGGAAGTCGGGTTTGGTATAGGNGACGTTCGGCCATTCCGGCTCTTTCATTTCCAACCATGTTTTATAGGCGTCTAAACGCCAATCCAACATCCATTGAGGTTCGTTTTTCTTTTCGCTGATCAGTCGAATCACATCCTCGTTCAGTCCAGGAGGCACCGTATCGCTTTCGATAGCTGTGGTGAACCCGTACTTATAGTCGGATGCGGTGATTTCATCTAGGATTTCGTCGCTCATAATAGGGGGTTAAACGGCGAAGCTTTCTCCACACCCGCAGGTGCGTGTCGCATTAGGGTTATTAAAACTAAATCCTTTTCCATTGAGTCCACCACTGTATTCCAAAGTGGTCCCGATCAGGTAAAGGAGTGATTTTTTCTCTACAACGACTTTAACGCCGTTATCTTCATAGAGTTCGGCATTTTCGGGCATTTCCGGGGTAAAATCCATTTTATAAGACAGTCCGGAACACCCGCCACTTTCTACGCCTACACTGATGTAGGTCTTATCCAATTGCTTGCCTTCTTCCTGCATAAGTGCAGCAAGTTTTGACTTCGCAGTATCTGATACTTTTACCATATTATTTAGAAACATTCTAAAGATGCGCGACAAAGTTACGTAATACGCGGCTTTTTTCTTGTGTTCTGACCAATGAACACAATAACTTTGCTACATGTTCGATGCAAAAAACCCACAGCGCACGCCCATCAGTGATTTGGGCGAGTTTGGCCTCATAGGTCATTTAACGCAAGCCACTAAATTGAAACACACCCATACCGCATTAGGAGTGGGAGATGATGCCGCACTTATAGACGTAGGTACGCACTACCAGGCGGTTTCTACCGATCTACTCGTGGAAGGCGTGCACTTTGATTTGAGCTATATGCCTTTGAAGCATTTGGGCTATAAAAGCGTGATTGTCAATCTAAGCGACATTTATGCGATGAATGGAACGCCGGAACACATTACTGTTGGTTTGGCCGTTTCAAACCGATTTCCTGTTGAAGCCTTAGAAGAAATTTACGAGGGTATTCATTTGGCTTGTGAACGGTACAATGTGGATTTAGTCGGTGGTGATACCACTGCCTCGCGCTCGGGTTTGATGATTTCCGTAACTGCCATCGGTCGTGTTGCAAAGGATCGTGTTGCAAAACGAAGCGGTGCGAAAGACAACGATCTTATTGTCGTTAGCGGTGATTTAGGCGGCGCCTACATGGGGCTTCAAATTTTAGAGCGGGAAAAGCAGGTGTATTTAGAAAATCCAGACATGCAGCCGGAATTGGGCGGACACGAATACATCTTAGAACGCCAGTTAAAGCCGGAGGCACGCAAGGACGTCGTCGAAATTCTAAAAGCACTAGATATTCAGCCGACCTCGATGATAGATATCTCTGACGGCTTGAGCTCAGAGACGTTGCACCTTGCGAATACCGGACAGATGCAATACAATCTGTACGAGAGTAAAATTCCAATTGATCCATCCATATACACGTTGTGCGAGGAGTTTAACTTGAATACAACCACCGTTGCACTGAATGGTGGGGAAGATTATGAGCTGCTCTTTACAGTACCGATCGAAGATCATGAAAAGGTTCAAACGAATCCCAACCTTACGGTGATCGGCTATGTGAAAGAAGGAAATGGTGCGAACCTCATCACGCGAGACGATAAAGTCATCGGGTTGAAAGCCCAAGGATTTAACCATCACGAAGCAGAGTAGTCGTATTTTATCTTCGGATAACTGTATTTTATCTTTTAAGGTAAAATAGCGCGCCGTCTGTTTCGATTGATACTTTCTTTTTAATCCTTTGATTTTCAATGGAGAAAAGAGGTAGCTTAAGGGTCCAAACCAACCTAGTTACCTTATCATGGAAGAAAAAATCTTCAACAACCTGTTGCGCGGGTATCCCTTCTATTTTCCTTTTTGGAGGGAACCGTTAGATGCGCAGTGCACTTTAGAAGCGGCCCTCAATGCTAAAAAAATCCAAGCTATACCTGGATTTCAGCATTGTACAGACGAACAAGCGGAGGTCATCTACAAAAGGGTGAAACACCTTTTTGAAGTGTANACTTCAGGCGATCGCTCACATGTACAATGGAATGAATCCAAACAAGTGGTACGTGCGTTTCCTAATTCTTACAGCGAAGTCATGGGAATCACTTCGCCGCAACGCAGCTGGTTGCCTAAGCTGATTTAATGTAGGTTAATGGGTAAAATGCGGATCCAGTGATCGGATGAAAACCACGCTTGACGACCGTCGCCAAGCGCTANATAGAACCACCCTTCCGAAGTTCTCACTAAACGACCCGCGCTGCCTTCACTCAATAGGACAATCCTTTTGCCATTGGCATCAGGGGCACTGTACCCGTAACTGTTGTTGCCGACCACAACAACTTTATCGCTCTGCGGTTTGCTGATTTGTGCGGCGAGCAGTAGCACTAAGCCTATACTGCTTAGCGCGAGCGGTAATCGCCACGTTAACGACGGACGTTTAAATTTTCGAAGAATTAGTAGTGCGAATGCACCGGCTAAAAGCACTCCAGCTACCAAACCCCAATGTTCGGGGGTGAGTATTGCTCTTAATTGATGGCCAATCCAATGCAATAGGGCATCGTTTGGTGGTGGCAGTGCGTCTGTAAGTCGGGTGTTAAGCCATTCTAGATTGTGAAGTGTCTCTTCATTACTGGGATCGAACAATAGTGAGCGTTCGTACCATAGGCGTGCCTCTCCGAATTGACCCAAACGCGTGTAGCAGTTACCGATGTTGTAGTATAACGCCGGATCGGCGGTACCCTTCTCGGCTAAAGATTCAAAAAGTGTGCGTGCCGATTCAAACTGTCCGTCGGCATATAAAGTGCTGGCACTATCGCTTAGCGAAATTACAGTTGCTCCCATAGTGCGTTAAATTCGTTTAACCATTCTTCGTTTGAGCCTGTTGCATTCGGTGCATAGAGGGCCAATTGTAGCCGTTCAATCAACTCATTTGTTCGCCCGCCTACCTCAGGACCTAGCACTTCCTTCAACGTTGATAAACTGATGTGTTCTTTCGCAATCCCTCTCTGAACCAATGCTCCTTCCAAGGCATTCAGCATTTGATCTACCGCTTCCGGATCGTTCGTTTTCCACGCCGCGTTGATGTCTTTTTTCACCGCTGCACGCACCGCCTCTGGTGATTTTATCTTTGGATGAAAGGAAACAAGCTGAAGCAACCAGCCCAATACTACCGCTCCAAAAACCACCCATAACCACAAGAGCGGTCGTTTACTTTGCGTCTTATTTTCATCTACTTCTTGAAGATAACGTATGTCGTTATCAATACTACTTACCTCGCGTTGAACTTTGGGAGTGCTGCCGGCGTCAGTGGTTGAAGCCTCATTTAATGCCTCACCAGTGACATTGAGTGTAGTTTCCTCGAGCGTGATGGTTTCGTAGGTCCCGTACTTAGTGTTGAAATAAGTCCATTGCATCTCAGGAAGGATGAATTGGCCTTTAAATTGAGGGACCAATAGGTATTCAAATTCTTTATAGCCGCGAACCCCCCGCTCACTGTAGCGGATTTTTTCATTGAATTTAGGATCGTATAGATCAAATCCTTGCGGTGGAATCAATTCCGGAACGCTAATCGTGTTGAAATTTCCCGTTCCTTCAATACGCAGTTTCAGGGTTATGGATTCGTCTCCATTTACCGAAGTGCGACTCAATTCACGGACCAATTCCAATTCCCCCACGGCACCTGAAAATGCAGCAGGTTTTGGCGTCGGGAGTGGTTTTATAGTAACGGCTGGAATTTTCGCAGTGGCCACTTCTTGTTCCCACCGCATTAAAGGCATATTAAAAAAGTCTCTGCGTCCTGTGGGTTTTTGAACTGCGCCCGTAATCTTTAGTTCCTGGCCGCCCAAAGTCCCGGGTTTGTTGGGNATAATAAGCCGTTTATCAAAATCTAAAATTGTGGCGATCCTCGAACCCACGCGTTCTCTTCTGGATTGNTGTTCAAAGTCCAGTTGTTGCTGCAGCACATTCTCAAAATTGGGAGTCTGCAGCATNTTCAAATCACGCACTTGCTCGAAGAGGGTGGCTGAAAACAATAAAACGATAGGTTCACCCACATAGACTTCCTTTTTCGAGCTCAATATATCTACCGTAAACCCAACAGATTTCGTTGGTGAAGAGGAACGCTCGCGCTGGACACCGGCCTTGACTTGAATGGTGAGTGTATTGCTCTCGTATCGCTTGCCTTTTACTTCCAATGTTGCCGGACCTATAGAAAAAGTTCCTTCTTCTTGTGCAACGAGCTGGTAAGTCAATTCCCGAGAAAAACTCATGGAACCGTTTATGATTTGGGTCTGCTGTGAGCTGTACGGACCGCCGACCACAATAAAGTGCTCAAAATTCGGGGGATTGAGATCACCACCCCTCGCATTACTACTGAAGGTGACACGAAAGGGTTCGTCCAATCCTACAGACGTACGAGAACTCCGTGCGGTAAGCTTTACCTCCTGAGCTACGAGACCACTCGCGAGGAGTAAAAAAGCCCAAAGCCAACGGTATTTACCAATCTTTCTCTCCACTTTGTTTTTTTCCTTTTGCTTTTTTCGCGGTCATTTTTTCCGCTGTTTTTTCTTCCGCGCGCTGCACTGCCTCGAGCAAACCCTTAATTTGCTCCGGCGTCATCTTTGCTTTCGCCTCGCCGCCGTCTTTTGGCGAATTCTTTTCTCCATTACCGTCTTCATCCTGAGGTTCGCCTTGNTCGTTTTGTTGCTCGTCCTGCTGCTCATCCCCCTGGTCGTTTTCTCCTTGCTGGTCGTCTTGCGGTTCGTCTTTTTTACTTTCGTCGTCCTCAGGATTTTCTTGTTGCGGCTCGTCCTGGTCGTTTTTAGGCTCTTCTTTCTCTTCCTTCTCTTCCTTCTCCTGGTTTTCTTTATCCTGTTGATCGTCCTGCTGTTCCTGATTTTCTTCGTTTTGCTGTTGTTTTTTCAGTTGCTCTAAAGCACGGTTCAGGTTATAAACAGCATCTGTTTTGGAAGGGTTTTTCCGGAGGCTTTCTGCAAAGGCACCCACTGCTTCTTGGTATTTTTCCGCGGCCATAAAGGCATTTCCGGCGTTGTATAACGCATCACTTTGCAGTATCGGATCCTCCGTATTTTGGGCCGATTTTAACAAAACACTCGCCGCTTGTTCCGCTTCGCCTGCCGCCATTAACGTACTGCCTAAATTATACAATGGTTCGAAGGCATCGGGCTCTGCCGTAGCAGCTTCTGCAAAAGCCTGCGCTGCGCCGCTTAAATCGCCATTTTCAAACTTTTCATTCCCTTCTCGTATGCGCTTTCCATAGTCGTGTCTCGTCCAGTCTTCAGTAGCGGTGACCGTAAGACTGTCCAATTCTTGTGCATGCATGCAGGGTTGGGAAACGAATAAGAGTAAAATCACCCACGTTCCCTTTACTTTTCGGCCAGTATGTGCTGGAAGCAAGAGGTAGAGTGCTAAAAAGAAGAGTGCCGGGAAGAGGAACCATTGGAATTGGCTCTCATAATTTATCGCAATTTCTTCGTTGATATCGGCTTTATCGCCACCTGAGATAAAGTCTTGAATGGCTTTCAATGCTGGATCGGTGGTGTTGCCGTCCACGACCACTGCATCTAAAGAACGTCCAATGCTGCTGAGTTTTTCTAAATCACGTTTGGTAATCACTACCTCACCGTTATTGTCTTTTTTGTAGGTGGTTCCGCGGGAAGTGCGGCTCATGGGAATGGGTCCGCCGGCGGTGGTGCCCAGGCCGACAAGCATGGTTTGAACAGGCAGTGCGGGGTCCGCACTTCCCGCGGCCAAATCTTCGTGATCTTCTCCGTCAGTAAGTACGATGACGAAGCGTCCTGCGGGCGAAGCTGGATTGAAGTATTCGGTAGCGTAATCCAAAGCGGCTGCAAGATTGGTTCCTTGTGAAGGCACGGCATCCGGGCTTGCAGCACGTAATGCCATTTTTGCGGCGGCGTAATCTGTGGTTATGGGTAAGGCAGGGTAGGCGCTTCCGGCATAGGCGATGATGCCGACGCGGTCGCCGCCTAATTGGTCCACCGTTCTAGAAATAAGAAGTTTAGCCTTTTCCAAACGCGAAGGGGTAAGGTCTTCTGCGAGCATGGAGCGGCTCACGTCAAGCGCGAAAACAACATCGGCCCCTTGTCTTTTAACTTGCGCAGTTTGCCCGCTCATCTGGAGATTCGCTAAACTCAGACATAGGAAGGCCACGGCCAATGCTAACAGCGTGTAGCGGGTATACAAACGCGCAGCACTCAGCGATGCTACGGTACGCTCGGAGCGGTCATGAATACCCAAAATTTGCCAAGCTTTTTGACGCCAACGTTGAAACAATACAGCTGAAATCACAATTACCAGAAGCAAGAGTGGTGCCGCGTAAAGCCATTCGGTATGTTGCCATTTAAAATCCATTAGAAGGCGGTTTTTAAGAGGACAAAGTTCAGCAGCAACTCAAGCCCGATACAGGCGAGTGCGAGATAAAGGAAGATGGAAAAATGTTCCGTGTAACGGTAAAATTCAAAGCCTTCGATTTCACTTTTTTCCAATTGGTCAATGCTCTCGTAAATCTGTACTAAACTTTCATTATCCGTGGCGCGGAAGTACTGCCCTCCGGTGATGCTTGCAATGCGTTGGAGCAACTCCTCATCGATAGTGACTGGTCTGGGCTGGTAAATAAGATTTCCGCGAGGATCCTTCATCACTGGGGTAGAGGCCATTCCATTCGTACCAAGTCCTATAGTGTACACTTTGATACCTAGACTTGCAGCCAATTCTGCGGCCTGCACAGGATCCACCATGCCGCCATTATTTTCACCGTCGGTGAGTAAAATAATGACCTTACTCTTGGCGGTGCTTTCAACCAATCGATTCACAGCGGTACTCAGTCCCATCCCGATGGCCGTGCCCCCTTCGAGCATTTCGTGATGAAGCGCACTGATTTGCTGGCTCAGTAAACTTTGATCAGTGGTCAGTGGCACGGGACTGTATGCTTCTCCAGCGTAAATCACTAGGCCTAGGCGGTCCATGGCGCGCTGCGCTACAAAATCTGTTGCCACTTCTTTTAGCGCTTCTAGTCGATTAGGCTTGAGATCGCGCGCCAACATGGACGTACTGATATCAAGCGCCATCATAAGATCTATTCCCAAATTTTGACTCGGCTGTTGGAACATTTGACTGCTCTGCGGACGCGCCAATGCGGTAAATACAAAAGCCAGTGCCAACCAGCTCAATCCACCGCTGGCTGTACGAAGACTGCCTAAGGCGCTGCTTGGCAACTGCTGGTTTGAGCTGAAAGTGTAGGCGTTAAAACGACGTTTACGGCGCAGGTAAATGCCCGTCCAACCCAGAGGGATGACCAGTAGGCCGATGAGCCAAAGCGGTTGTGCAAAATCCCAATTAAACATCTTGCTCTGGTTTAAAGTCTGTTATTAGCGCGGTTGCCTTGTCCAAACAATCGCGGTGTACTGCCACGTCCCAGCTTCCCTTCGCGAACTTCACATAGTCCGCTCGTGTGAGGATGAATTGGTAGGATTCGATTTGCGCCGCAGTCCATTTCTGGTANAGCATACGTACACTTTCAGACGTTGTTTGTTCCGATAGCGGTAGTCCGGTACGGTGGGTTAAATACGTGCGTACCACATCGCCTAAAGCGACATAAAACCCTTTCATATCGCGTTCCCACAAGGCCTCTGCACGAAGGGCGGCGATGGCATCCATTGCTTCTTTGTAGTAATCGCGGGCTGGTTCGGGGGCAACTGTGGGAGCAGCTTGTGGCTTTTTCGCATAGCGCCAAACCAGGTAACCGATCAATAAAAGTGCACCTCCTAAGGCGATCCAGTACCAATAGGCTTCAAGCCACCAAACGAAATTAAACGGCACTTCTGCAAGTCGACGCGCCGCTGCGTTATCTACGCCTTCTTCTGCGGGTAAGAATCGGGATTGAACCGTATCAGGAATGACGGTATAGATGCCTTTTGAGCTTATGGCGGAAAGCGCGGGCATAACCAAAGCACCTGTATCTAGCACTAAATAGGTAAACGTCGCACTGCGTATGAGCGCTGTGGAGTCGTAAGTAGCTGAAATCAAAAGCAATGCGCTCGTGCTATCGGCAGGCAAGAGTTCTAAATCAGCATCGGCTAGCCAAGCTACTTCTTGTGTGATGGTGCCTCCCACAATTTGCGCATTCGTATCGATATGTGCATTGAACACGTTCGTATCTACTACCGCATGTTCTTGCCCATTGACAACGCCCATCCAAAGAATACCCAGAAGCACAGTTAGCAGTTTCTTCATCGCGCTTTGTTCTTTAAAAATTGGAGCAATGGAGGAACGAAATCTTGACGATCATCCAGCGAGATATAACCGGCGCCGGCGCTGCGTGTAAAGTTCTTAAGGAATTGGCTGTAGTTCTCGTGCCTTTTGGCAAGTGTTTCNCGGAATTTGCGCCCGCCTGAACGTACCCATTGCACCGCTCCGGTTTCGGAATCGGCCAGTGGAACTAATCCAATTCTCGGCAGCGCCACCTCTTTGGCATTGAAGGTATTTATGGCGCACAAATCAAAGCGCTTGGCGGCAATTTTAAAATTGCGGTCAGGTGCACTGTCCAGGTAATCACTCAACACAAATACTATACTGTGTCTTTTTTGCACCTTCAACAGGTGAGCCAAGGCACCCTCTACATCCGTTCCTTCGGTGGTGGCTTCAGTTTCCAGAATGCTTTTAATAATGCGCATGACATGGAGCTTTCCTTTCTTCGGCGGGATGACTTTCTCTACTTTCCCACTGAATAAGATGAGTCCAATTTTATCGTTGTTGCCCATCGCACTAAAGGCTAAAGTCGCTGCGATCTCTGTGATCATATCGCGTTTCGAGCGCTCGTCGGTACCGAAATTGGTGGAGCCGCTGATGTCAATAACCAGGAAGAGCGTCAATTCGCGTTCTTCTTCAAAGACTTTGATGTATGGACTCCGTTTGCGAGCGGTCACGTTCCAATCAATGCTGCGCACATCATCACCGCTTTGGTAAGGGCGCACTTCTGCAAAGCTCATACCGCGTCCTTTGAATGAACTTTGGTATTCGCCTGAAAAGAGCTGGTCGCTCAATCGGCGNGTCTTTATNTCAATNCGCCGAACTTTTTGCAAGAGTGNTACAGCATCCACCGAATTAAGGAACCATTAAGGTGTTTAAGATTTCAGTTACGATATGTTCCGTGCTCAGCTCTTCTGCTTCCGCCTCGTAGGTAAGGCCAATTCTATGACGCAAAACCGCTGGAGCCACTGCGCGAACATCATCCGGCGTTACAAAGCCTCTNTGNCGCAAGAAGGCATGACATTTGGCAGCTTTTGCCAGTGCAATAGAGCCGCGCGGTGAAGCGCCAAAGCTGATCTTGTTGCGCAAGGTCCCGAGCTGGTAGTTCTGCGGCTCGCGGGTAGCGAAGACAATATCGAGAATGTAGTTTTCAATTTTTTCGTCCATGTAGATGCGCTCAATAAAGCCACGCGCACGGACGATCTGCTCTAAGCTTACTACGGCATTGAGCTCTTCGAGTACACCGCTCATTTGCTTGCGCATGATGTTCAGCTCATCGCTTTTCGTTGGGTAGCCCAACGTTACTTTTAAAAGGAATCGATCCATTTGGGCTTCCGGCAGTGGATATGTACCTTCTTGCTCTACAGGATTCTGCGTAGCCATTACAAGAAACGGCTTCGGCAGCGGGTAACTTTCTTCACCGATAGTGACCTGGCGCTCTTGCATGGCTTCAAGCAGGGCGCTTTGCACCTTCGCAGGCGCTCGATTGATCTCATCGGCTAACACAAAATTGCTAAAAATAGGCCCGTGCTTTGTTTCGAACGCATGGTCCTTCATGTTGTAGATCTGTGTGCCGATCACATCCGACGGGAGCAAATCTGGCGTAAACTGTACCCTTGAAAAACTTCCGCCCAAGGTCTTGCTCAAACTGTTTATCGCAAGGGTTTTGGCCAGCCCGGGAACCCCCTCTAAGAGGATGTGTCCGTTGGCGAGTAGCCCGATGAGCAGCCCTTCTACCATGCCGTTCTGTCCTACTATAACCTTGCGTAATTCACTTTGAATGAGGTCGATAAATGCGCTCTCATTTTTTATCTCTTCGTTTAATGCGACGATATCTGGTGCACCTTCCATAGGTTGTGTTTTTTAATGCAGTTCAAAAGAATAAAAAGCTGCGAAATTCAGCCGTTAAAAGAGGGTTAAAATCGAGTAGAATTAGGCTATTCCGTTAATTTTACAACCGTCCCATCTACAATCCCGTAGTAGGTTCCCGAAACTTTCAGGGCATGCTGCCCCGTAAATGTCCCAAACGCGGGTAAAACGCAGAGCCACGGATTGATATAAAAGGCCTTAATTCTGGCGCGCGAACGTCCTTTTCCGCGCAAAGCAACGCCGGGGTGTAAATGGCCGCAGACCAGAAAAACGTCATTAGTGAGGGTGGGGAACCTTTGCTCGGCGGCCGCCATTGTGAACGGCGTATCCGTATCAAAATCTGAACCTGGCGGCTCGTGTAAACAAAGTAGCGACCCAACTTGCCATTGATCCACCACGGTAAGCTGCTTCCATTCGGGAAGGTCAAAATCGTGATTGCCTTTAACTAAAATGAAGGTGTGCGCCGGATGTGCATCTAATACAGATTGAAGCGAGCGCGTTTCTTTGTTTTGAAGCCCATGAAAAACATCGCCTAAGAAGACGACGGTAGCGGATGGATGTGCGGCAAAGGCACGGACCAATTGGTCTATATTTTTCTCGTGCAGGCCCTGCGGCGCAGGAATGCCCGCTTTTCGAAACACACCTGATTTCCCTAAATGCACATCTGCAATAAGTAGGGTATTGTATTCGGGTAAAAATGCAGAGCCGTCGCCATTTAAGCGTAGCGTGGAGTCACCGAAGCGTACCTCAGGCTTTTGCATCCTTATTTAAAAACGTTGCGTTGAAAAACGAATAACAGTCCTACCCCTGTTGAAATAGAAACGTCTGCGATGTTGAAGATGGGACGGAAGAAAGTGAAGAATTGGCCGCCCCAGATCGGGAGCCAATCGGGCAGTTCACCAGCATAAATAGGGAAGTAAAGCATATCAACTACACGCCCTTGAAGCNCCGGTGCATACCCACCAGCTTCGGGTAGAAAAGTAGCCACTTTGCCTATGGATTCCGAAAAGATTACACCGTAATACAAGGAGTCTANGACATTCCCTATGGCCCCAGCGAGTATGAGGCTAATGCCCCAAGTTGCAACACTGGTCGCCCCGGATTTTAGGGTATTACGCAACCACCATATGATGCCGCCAATAGCGGCTATTCGGAAAATGGTAAGTGCCAGTTTACCGGCTACGCCACCCCATTCAAGCCCGAAAGCCATCCCAGGATTTTCAGTAAAATGAATGTAAAACCACGAGGTAATTTCGTGGCTCTGGCCTAAATACATCGTCGATTTAACCCAAAGCTTGGTGGCTTGATCTACGAAAAGTACCCCTAAAACTATGAGTAGTGCTTTTCTCAACGCTGGTTTAGTTTCGCTTCCATGCTTAAGGTAGCATGTGGAACCAATTTTAAGCGTTCAGCATCAATCAATTTACCCGTAACACGACAAATGCCGTAGGTTTTATTTTCGATGCGAATCAATGCGTTTTTCAGGTCGCGGATGAATTTATCTTGACGCGTTGCCAATTGAGAATTGCGCTCCTTGCTCATCACGGAAGAACCTTCCTCGAACGATTTAAACTGCGGGGAGGTATCGTCCGTTCCATTGTTTTTATCGTTCGCAAACTGCTCACGCAACAGATCTAAATCTTGTTCCGCCTTTTCAATTTTTTTCAGAATGATGGCCTTGAACTCAGCGAGTTCCGCATCACTAAACTTTGTTTTACTTTCTTCAGCCATAGTTTCTTATTGTTTAAAGTGTTAGGCCTTCGGGGTTCAGGAAAGGCTCGAAAATAAACTATTTCTTCAAAATAGAAACATTAATTTTTTCACCTTCTATTTCGATGCTTTCACCGGCATTGCTGCCAAAAGTGATGGCATCTGCAAGGACCTCATCTTTAATGTACGATATAAATGGTGTAATGCCTAATTCCAGCGCTTCGGACGCTGCTATGTGTACGTCGATTCTATCAATAACGTCTAAACCGCTCGATTTTCTCAAGTTTTGCAGACGGTTCACCATTTCACGCGCTAAACCTTCATTGCGAAGTGCATCGGTCATCGTTGCATCGAGCGCGACGGTCAAGCCATCACCAGTAGCGACTAACATTCCCGGAATATCTTCTGTAACCACTTCCGCATCGATCAAATCAACACGAACGGTTTGGCCTTGATCTTCGAACTCCACAAAACCGTGATTCTCAAAGGCATCAACCGCTGCACTGTCCATCGCTTCAAAATAGGTCTTCACCGCTTTCATGTGGCGTCCTACCTTCGGGCCCAATGCTTTAAAGTTCGGCTTAACCTTTTTCACGAATACACCGGCATCTGGTGTGATTACTTCAAGCGCTTTTACATTCACCTCTGCAAGCAGAATGGATTGAATGCTTTCGAGCAACTCTTTATCTCCTTCGTTTAACGCTGGCACGAGAATGCGTGCGAGTGGCTGACGAACTTTGAGGTTCTCTTTCTTACGGATGGAGAGTACCATGGAAGTGAGCTGGCGTGCAAGATTTATTTTCTTCTCTAAAGGCGCATTTACAGCTTGCGCATGCACAGCGGGGAAGTCTGTAAGGTGCACGCTGGTTTCGCCGGTTTTGGCAATTCCTTTATGGAGATCCGTGTACAATTGGTCCGCATAGAACGGGGCGAGCGGCGCCATAAGTCTACTCAACGTTTCTAAACACGTCCAAAGCGTTTGATAGGCGCTAATTTTATCTGCTTCGTATGCGCCTTTCCAAAAACGGCGGCGGCCTAAGCGCACGTACCAATTCGACAGTTTCTCCGTTGTAAATTCTTGAATGGGTCGGAATGCTCGGGTGGGTTCAAATGCTTCCATACCGTCCTCCACTTTGGCTATAAGACTGTGAAGTTCAGATAAAATCCACTGGTCCATTTCTGGACGCTCGTGTAGAGGAATATCTGCTTCTTCATAGCGGAAACCGTCGACATTCGCGTACAAGGCAAAGAAGGCGTAGGTGTTGTGCAAGGTGCCGAAGAATTTTCGACGAACCTCCTGCAATCCTTCCATATCGAAGCGCAAATTATCCCAAGGGGCAGCGTTCGTCAATAAATACCAGCGCAGTGCATCCGCTCCATATTCGTCCATCGTGGTGAACGGATCAACAGCATTGCCTAAACGTTTTGACATCTTCATTCCGTTCTTATCGAGGACAAGTCCGTTAGAGATGACATTTTTATACGCGACACTATCGAAGACCATGGATGAAATGGCGTGAAGGGTAAAGAACCATCCGCGCGTTTGATCGACGCCTTCAGCAATGAAGTTTGCGGGAAATGCACCTCCATCTTCTACCTTTTCTTTGTTTTCAAAGGGGTAATGCCATTGTGCATAGGGCATTGATCCACTATCAAACCAGACGTCAATCAGGTCACTTTCACGCTTCATGGCTTTGCCTGAGGGGCTCACCAATACAACGGTATCCATGATATGACGGTGCAAATCTATTTTAGCGTAGTTCTCGTCGCTCATGTCCGTTGGGTCAAAGTCACCCATTGGATTCGTGTCCATGAGACCGGCTGCAATCGCTTTTTCAATTTCTTCTTTTAGTTGGGCCGCGCTTTCAATACACAGGTGTTCGTCGCCTTCCTCCGTGCTCCAGATCGGCAATGGAATTCCCCAAAAACGCGAACGGCTGAGGTTCCAATCGTTGAGGTTTTCCAACCAATTTCCAAAACGTCCTGTACCCGTCGAAGCCGGTTTCCAATTGATGGTCTTGTTCAACGCAATCATTTGGTCCTTTTTCTCGGTGGATTTGATAAACCAGCTGTCTAATGGATAGTACAAGACAGGTTTATCTGTACGCCAACAGTGCGGATAACTGTGTTCGTACTTCTCAATCTTGAACGCTTTGTTTTCGATTTTTAATTTCAGTGCAATGCGCTCATCTACGCTGAGGTAGGCTTTGAGCTCAGGAATGATGTGCTTCAATGAGGCTTGTTGCTTTACCAATTCCTCAGCTTTCTCCTCGTCGGTGAGGTACTCTGCTTTAATATATTCTTCTCCGAAGCCAAACACAGGATCGGCCAATTCAGAGCGGAATTTCCCTCTTAAATCCACCAACGGTACGAGGTTCCCTTGCTCGTCTTTCACCAATAAAGGAGGTACACCTGCATCGGCAGCAACTTTAGCATCGTCTGCACCAAAGGTGGGCGCTGTGTGAACGATACCCGTACCGTCTTCTGTAGTAACAAAATCTCCGGGGATCACACGGAAAGCGTCTTCCGGGCGTTCATTAGGCAGGGCGTACGGCATGAGTTGCTCGTACTTTAGGCCAACTAAATCTGCACCCGTAACGGTTTTCTCNATCTGGTACGGAATCTTTTTTGCACCTGCTTCGTAGGTGGCTGTATCACCTTCTACGAATTTTTTACCAAAGAGTTTCCCCAGAAGTGGCGTGGCAGCAATGATGCTTACCGGTTCGTGTGTGTATTGGTTAAACGTGTGGACTAAACTGTATTCTATTTTAGGTCCTACGGTTAAGGCTGTATTCGAGGGCAACGTCCACGGCGTGGTAGTCCAGGCGAGAAAGTGTACGGTCGCAGCGCCGAAGAGCGCTTCGCTTTGCCCGTTATTTATCATTTTGAACTGGGCCACGACGGTGTTGTCTTTGACATCCTGGTAACAACCCGGCTGATTCAGCTCGTGTGAACTCAGTCCCGTACCCGCTTTTGGTGAATAGGGTTGAATGGTGTAGCCCTTGTAAATCAAGCCCTTTTTGTAGAGTTGAGCGAGCAGCCACCACACACTTTCCATGTACTTAGGCTCATAGGTAACATAGGGTTTATCCATATCCACCCAATAGCCCATTTGGTCGGTCAAGTCCTTCCAAATACCGGTATAACGCATGACCGCGGTGCGGCACGCGTCGTTGTATTCTTCAACAGTGATGGATTTTCCGATATCCTCTTTCGTAATGCCCAATTCTTTTTCGACACCCAATTCTACCGGCAAACCGTGCGTATCCCATCCCGCTTTGCGGTCCACGAGGTAGCCTTTTTGCGTCTTGTAACGACAAAAAACGTCTTTTAAAGAGCGCCCCATGACGTGNTGTATACCTGGAAGTCCNTTNGCGCTTGGAGGACCTTCAAAGAAAATCCAAGGCTCTGCGTCCTTGCGTGCAGCGAGCGTTTGTTCAAATAGGTGCGATTGCTTCCATTTTGCTAGAACAGCTTTATGGATGCCTGCAAGGTCGAGGTTGGCGTATTCTGGAAATGTACTCATGAGGTTATTCTACAGTAGCGATACACTTGAGTTCTATGGCAATGGGCGTGGGTAGGCTATTGATTTCCACCGTGGTGCGGCACGGTTGGTTCACTTTAAAATATTCCGCATAAATGCGATTAAACGTGTGAAAATCGCGCTTCATATCCACGAGAAAGACCTGAACGTCGACCAATTCTTCCCAAGAAGAACCGCTCGCTTCCAAAATGGCCTTCACGTTTGCAAAAACGCTGTGGACCTGTGCTTCAAAGTCAAAAGCTTTAAAATTGCCATTGTGATCCAATTCCAATCCAGGAACTCCGCTATCATTCGCATCGCTTCCCGCCGTTCTAGGACCTACACCTGAGAGGAACAACAGGTTGCCAACTTTTCTGGCGTGTGGATACAAACCCACTGGTTTTGGGGCGGTTGAGGTTGAAATCTTACTTGAATCGGCCATATCACTTCTTTATTAAGTCTGCAAAAATAGGGAATGCACATGGGAAGCCCTTCATGAAATGGCAACAGGTTCAAAGAAAACTTAGTGTTATTTGTACACTTACTACAATTTGTTATATATTTGCCCTGTATGTGAAGATTGGTGGTTCTTTCTTTTCATGCTTCTGTGATAGGTTCTAGGGGCTATTTGGCAGAGTTTTCAAGGTGTTACTGAGCCGATTTTTAACACCCGAGAATCCTTCCAAATTCCCCTTTTTTTATGCCCTAAACTTTCGTTTTTAGGGATTTTTAACCTGCCAATGTGTCCATTTTATTAGGAAAGTTTCGAATTGGCCCTTTTTTAGCAGTCATAAAAGTCTACCCTTCGGGTACAACCTATTATTTTTGTAGACTATTTATAAGAATCTGACAGCCTCATGCTGAAACTCATATCCAAACTCGTGGGATCCAAAAGTGACCGCGATCTTAAAAAATTACAGCCTTACGTAGAATCTGTAAATGCCTTCGATGCCGCACTCAAGGCCATGAGCAACGACCAGTTGCGCGCACGCACGGTAGCGTTCAAAGCGAACATCGCTGAAGCGACGGCGGAAACAAAAGCCTCAAAAGATGCACTTTATGCACAGATTGACGCTACACCGGATTACGACGCGCGCGAACCGTTGTATGAGCAAATAGAAGCATTAGATGCGCAGGAGCTTGAACTGATCGAAGGTGTATTAAGTTCGATACACCCTGAGGCATTTGGTGTGATGCGCGAAACGGCTCGACGTTTTAATGCGGGCGATGTTCGTGCGACTGCGACGGAATTGGACCGTGAATTGGCAAAAAAACACGCTCATATTACCCTCGACGGGGATGAAGTAATTTATTCAAATTCGTGGAAGGCTGCTGGTGGAGAAATTACCTGGAACATGGTACACTATGATGTCCAGTTGATTGGTGGAACGGTCTTGCACCAAGGAAAGATTGCGGAGATGGCTACTGGTGAAGGGAAAACTTTAGTAGCGACGTTACCGGTTTATTTGAACGCACTTCCGGAGCGCGGGGTACACGTAGTTACGGTTAACGACTACCTGGCGAAACGTGATAGTGAATGGATGGCGCCGGTATTTAATTTCCACGGGCTAACGATCGATTGTATTGATAAACACCCATCCAATTCTGAAGAGCGTCGTGCGGCGTATTACAGCGACATCACCTACGGAACAAACAATGAGTTCGGTTTCGATTACCTGCGCGACAATATGGCGCGCCGTACGGAAGATCGAGTTCAAACGCGCGGCCACCACTTTGCGATCGTAGATGAGGTAGATAGCGTCTTGATCGA
>JGI26081J50195_1000347_pt1 | contig 20261 bp, 17 predicted proteins | sample SaaInl74LU_5_DNA_FD_50195 | JGI IMG/M metagenome (IMG submission 50195) | reverse complement strand
GATGAATTAGCTAAATCACAAGCTACTTTGGTATTCGGTCAAATGAACGAACCTCCAGGGTCAAGAGCACGTGTGGCTTTATCTGGATTAACTGTTGCAGAGTATTTCCGTGATGGTGATGAAGGAGATGCTGGCGGACGTGACGTACTATTCTTCGTNGATAATATCTTCCGATTTACCCAAGCGGGTTCNGAAGTGTCGGCGCTTTTAGGTCGTATGCCNTCAGCNGTAGGATACCAGCCAACATTAGCTACTGAAATGGGCTTGATGCAAGAACGTATTACTTCAACAAAGAAAGGNTCAATTACTTCAGTACAAGCTGTTTACGTGCCTGCGGATGACTTAACTGACCCTGCTCCAGCAACAACATTTGCCCACTTAGATGCCACTACGGTACTTTCAAGAAAGATTGCGGAATTAGGTATCTATCCTGCTGTGGATCCTTTGGATTCAACTTCAAGAATTTTGACAGAAGATGTTGTAGGTGAGAAACACTACAAATGTGCACAAGATGTAAAAGAAATCTTACAGCGTTACAAAGAGCTTCAAGATATCATTGCCATCCTAGGTATGGATGAATTGAGTGAGGAAGACAGAAATGTTGTTTACCGTGCAAGAAAAGTTCAGCGTTTCTTGTCTCAACCATTTCACGTGGCTGAGCAATTTACGGGCTTAGCGGGTGTTTTGGTAAACATCGACGATACAATTAAAGGATTCAACATGATTCTTGACGGTGAATTAGACCACCTACCTGAAGCTGCTTTCAACTTGAAAGGTGGCATCGAAGAAGTGATTGAAGCCGGTGAGAAAATGTTAGCAGAAAGTAAGTAGGCTAGTCATTAGTTGTTGGTCATTAGACTATAGGCTACTTAACTAATTGCATGGCAGATTTTAACTTTGAAGAACTAAAAGTTTATCAATTTGCCCTTGACGTAGTTGACAAAGTTTATGATACAACTAATAGCTATCCGGAAAGTGAAAAATTTGGTTGGACATCGCAGTTTAGGAGAGCTGCAGTTTCAATACCACTAAATATAGCAGAAGGATCTGGGAGTACGAATAAAAACTTTATTAGGTTTTTGGAAATAGCTCAAGGTTCTGTGAGAGAATGTGTAGTTCGTTGCTCAATATCTAAACGAAGAAAATATATCTCTGATGAATTAGAGAATGAACTGAGGGATGAACTGCAAGTGATAGCTAAAATGATTAGTAATTTGAAAAAGTATTTAAATAAAGACTAAAGTCTAACGACTAAAAAACTAAACTTATGCAAGTTGATATTCTTACTCCAGAGTCAAAACTTTTCAGCGGAGAAGCTAGTAGTGTTATCTTACCTGGGATTTCAGGCGACTTCGAGTTACTTGAAAATCACGCACCTGTTATTGCGGCCTTAAAAAAAGGAACAATCGTTTTAACAAGCAAAGAAGGTAAGAAAAATGTCGAAATTGAAGATGGCTTTGTAGAATGTATACAAAATAAAGTAAGTGTTCTTATTGGTGGGGGCAGTGTACACTAGTCAAAAAAATAATCCGAATGAAAGGCTTACTTCATGTAAGCCTTTTTTGTTAATAATCTTAACGCTATGTTAATTGTGGGCTTCCTGTGACTTATGTATCTTTAACCTAGAAAACTGACTAGCTATGCATATTCGACTACTAATAATCCTAATATCTCTTACATTTTTTACGAAGGAAGCCTGGTCTCAATGCCTCGAAATATCTAGTGTTTTCGTGAATGCTTGTACAGAAGGAACTGGCACTACCAATTGTACACAAGAAGGACCGAATGAAATGTTCACATTTACTGTTGGTTCATCGGATTTGTTTGTAGGCGATATTTCCGTCAACTGGCCTAACAATGCCTTTCAAGGTTTTTGTAATAGCGCGGTTACTGCGTTAAAGACAGACACTTTAAATAACACCATTACCTCCTCTTGTGGTATCTTATTAGAACCTTTAACGGATACTTTGCCAGCTGGATCCAAGGTAATCGTAATTACTTCAACTGATTTTTGCGCAAGTGCGAATTCCTTTTCGGGTTTAGCTGACACCATGTACATCTTGTATCAATGTGCGGGTAACACCGCTGGTCACTTTGCAAATTCGCCCTCTGGAACACGAACTTTAGAAGTCACGGTTACCGGCCCTTGCACGCAAGTAGAGTCAGTTACTTATGATGGGGCAATTCCAAATACCGATGGAGCTACTGCTTTCTTTGATGCTGCTGGAAACGTATCCTATGCAGTCCTTGGGTGTAACGCGCCAGTTGTAAGTTTAAGCGCCGACTGGAGTTTTACAAATGAAATATGCAATGACTATGGTTTAGTAAACCTTGATTTATTATTGTCCGGAAATGCTACATTAGGTGGCACATGGTCAGGGCCAAGAGTTACCGGAAATACTTATGACCCCTCTGGATACCTGGGTTTAGATTCCATAAGCTATAGCGTTACAGGAACTGGTGCTTGTACCGACACCCTAGACTCCACTATTGTGTTCAATGTGACTCAAGTAAATACCGGTTTAGCGACCCTACAATCATGTGATTCAGTCTTTGTTAGCGGAACCTGGTATTCAAGTTCAACCACGTTCACAGAAACTATCCCAGGCATTGGCTTTTCGTGCGACTCCTTAGTTAATTATACCATAATTATAGAGAATGCTATAGTAGACTCTTCTTATCTCAGTGGATGCGGAAGCGTAAATTATGCTGGCAACACCTATACAGCAGACACTATTCTCCGTGACACTATTTTTGGCAGTAGCGGTCCAGTTGTAATCGATACTATATTAAGTACGGGTTTTGAAGATGCTGAAGGATGGGTTGATCACAGTTCGGGAAACTGGACGCAAGTTGATGCAAATGGAACATGGACAGCTGTAGACATGTACGCCAATCAATTTAACCCAAATAACGGCATCAGAAATGTGGGAATGAACACCGTCGGTGATTATTTAGAATTTCCGCCGGTAAACAACCCTCAAACGCTCTACTATTATGATAGACTAAGTAGTGCACCAACAAGTTTCAACGAGCTTTCAATCCAATACTTTGATGGAAGTGTTTGGCAAACCCTTGCCACGGATAGCTGCGGCCATACAGACTATCGATTGGTTACCATAGATGTAAGCGCTTTATCCGGACAAAGCAATGTGATTTTTAGAATTTTCCGATCTCAAGATAATCGCTCGGCATATATTGATGATATCGTAATTGTGGGAAGCACCACGGGTGGCGGATCGAATTGCGATAGTATAGCCATTACAAATATTGACATATTGAATCCAGCCACAGGAACAGACACAAGAACGGCGTGTAATTCTTACACCTGGATCGATGGAAATACCTATAGCACTAGTAATAGCAGTGCCACATTTACTATTGTTGGCGGTGCTGCGAATGGCTGTGATTCACTAGTGACACTTAATTTGACAATTAATACTGCGGTGAATAGTAATAATCCCGGCAATCCATTCGTCATTTGTGATACGAATGACTCCATACAATTACCCGGAGGAGATTTTGCGAATACTGCAGGGACGTTTATAGATACCTTGGTTGGGGCAGCAAGTAATGGATGTGATAGCATCATTACTACCACTGTAATAACGCAGCCTTGTGGCTTTGTCTGCGCCTATGATTTCGGACCCGACACTAGCTTATGCCAGGGCGAAAGTCTGTTGTTAGACCCCGGCACTGGTTACGATGACTACCTTTGGCAAGATAACTCAAACGCTCAAACCTACTTAGTCAATGCCACAGGAACGTATTATTGCACAACTACATTTATAGATTCTTCCGACAACCTTGTAATTAACGGAGATTTCGAGCAAGGGAACATTGGTTTCACTACTGACTATGGACCAGGCGTCGGTGGCGCTTTTGGATTGCTAACCAATGCAGGAACCTACGCGATAAATACCAGTCCATCCAATGTACACAACAACTTCTTCAGTTGTGTAGACCATACAAGTGGAACCGGAAATTTAATGATTGTAAACGGATCGAACGTTCCTAATACGGATGTATGGTGCCAGACCATAACCGTTAGCCCGAACACTGACTATCTATTCTCCGCTTGGGTGATTAGTTTAGAAACTACGAATTCGAGCAACGTAGCCACATTAAACTTTAAAATTGATGGAGTACAGTTTGGTACAGACTTTTCCCCTTCTCTAATCGGCTGCGACTGGCAACAGTTTTCAGCTACGTACAATTCAGGATCAAACACCTCCATAGAAATATGTATAGAAAGTGATGTGATCTCTGGAAATAATGACTACGGAATTGATGACATATTCTTCACCCCCTTCTGTAACTATACAGACACCATCAATGTAACCGTTAATCCTTTCCCAACACCTGACCTAGGTGCTGATATTGACATCTGCCAAGGTAATGACACCTTGCTTGATGCTACTACAAGCAATGCATCCTACTTATGGCAAGATGGAACTACGAATACATCAACATTCCTTGCTCAAAATACAGGTTTGTATTGGGTCGATGTAACGGTTGACGGTTGTACAGGCAGAGATTCTGTGAATATATTTGTCAACCCTATTTTCACAGAAAATCAATCACTCAACATTTGTGCAGGTGATAGTCTTTTCCTTGAAAACGCATGGCAAAATACAAGCAGCACCTATGTAGATACCTTCTCCTCGACTAACAATTGTGACAGTATTGTGATTACTGATTTGTTTGTAATTAACCCTTTGCTTACTGCTGACACATTAATTGTTTGTGCGAATGAACTACCCGTTAACATTTTTGGCAATGGGGAAAACTCCCCGGGAGTATACACCGATACCGTGGCCAGTGCACTCGGGTGCGATAGCCTTATAACTTCTGTAGCGTTAGTTGTTAATCCAAATCCATCCATTTCATTGGGAAGCGATACAACAGTAAACGCAGGAGTGAACTTAACTATCAATGTTGACAATCCAAACCCGAATGAAAGCTATACATGGATAAATGACTTAGGAGAAAGCTTCTTTGGCCCATCCATTATAGCAAATACTACTTCGACGGCTGAATACACCCTGACCGTAACCAATGAATTTGGTTGTTTAAACTACGACACCATTAAGGTGACGGTTAATCCTCTCGAGGAGACTTTATTACTTTTACCAACGGCATTTAGTCCAAATGGTGACGGAATAAATGATATTTTCAGAATAGCGAATTTCGAAGAATTTGAAAACTATATCCTGCGAGTATATAATCGCTGGGGCGGACTATTGTACGACAATCAAGGATTCAATGTAGGCTGGGATGGCAGCTATTTAGGCGTAAAACAAAATATAGGTGTTTACTCCTACTACATCGAAGCACAGCCAATCAATGGCGCTTCAATAATGAAAACCAGCGGAACAGTAAGTCTAATCCGGTAATCCACTCATTGGCTTAAAACTTTATAATCGCATGAACTATGTTTGAAAAAACATCGATTCATGCGATTTGTATTTCTGGCCATTTTAGTCCTGCTATTTGATTTAATTTTTGCTCAACATAATGGGGCCAAAGAAGGAGGCATGGGAGGAGTAATGAGCACAAACACTAGTGTTTTTTGTGCCGCTTATTCCCCTGCCGCAGCAGGATTTAGCACCAATAGCCAGTTTGGGGTAAACATTCTTAATCACGGCGCATTTAATGATTTTTACACGGGAACCATTGCCGCTATCCACCACTCTTCGCGTGGCGTTTTTTCTTATACCTTGCAATCTTTCGGAATTAAAAACTTCCGGGAAACAAACTGCGGTTTGGGTTATGCTAAAAAACTGATTGATACATGGAGTGTGGGCATACGAGCCAATTGGCATCACATACGAATACCGAATTATGGAAAGAAGCAAGTGGTAAGCTTTGACTTAGGTTCCTTATATCAAATAAGTAAACAAGTGCAAATAGCCTTCACCATCCGAAATCCAGTCAAACATCCCTTAGAAAAACAGTTCAGCTCTTCCCGAAGTAGTTCAATAGTAATAGGTGCAGCCTTCCAACCCACGGATAAAATATACCTGGCTTGTGATTTGAACAAAATCTTAGGAGAAGGCATACGCTGGCATATGGGCATGAATTATACCTTGCACCCGATGGTAGAAGTGCGAACAGGTGTTTCGATGAAACCATACAGCATACATGGTGGAATTGGAATAAACTGGCAAAAATGTCAATTTTCCTATAGCTCTTCATGGCAAACTTCCGTAGGCTTTTCCTCTCAAATCTCCTTAAGCTATGACTTCATCCCAGGCAAGACCGAGCAAAGCAATTAACAAAGATGTGCTGAGCATCCTACTTTGCCTAAGTATGTTCTGTTCAACTCAAGGCCAAATCTCCCAGCTTGAATTCAATCAAGAAAATGATGGCGTAAATATGGCCTATGCAGAACAAGAAGAATGGCTACAAATTCTTCAGAAAAACCCTTTAAACCTAAATAAAGCCTCTATTGGTGAACTAAGAGATTCAAGAATTCTCTCGGAGCAACAAATCGCAGATTTACTCTTCCATATCAAAGTGAATGGGCCGTTAATGAGTATTTATGAACTACAAGTAATCCCATCATGGGCTAAACTTAATCTACCCGAGATTAGTAGTTTCTTTCATGTCAATAATGATCTGCAAAGCTATAATGTCAGTTTAGGCAAATTACTTATTCAAGGAGAACATCAAATCATCATGCGTTTTGGACAGCAATTCCCGAAGAAATCGGGATATACTTCGAATAACTATCTCGGTAATCCGAGTCAAATCTTCATGCGATACAAATACAACTACAGCAATAAATTATACTACGGTTTTTCGGGAGAAAAAGATGCTGGTGAACCCATGTTCGGGACACAAAACAAACTTGGCTTCGATTTTTACTCGGCTCATTTATTTTGGAAAGTTAATCGGAAACTACACACACTAGCCATAGGGGATTATCACCTCAATCTTGCTCAAGGACTTACGGTGTATACCGGATTTGGGTTTAACAAATCAACAGACCAAAGCAACATTAAAAAAGGAGGGAATACACTTAAACCCTATAACTCAATCAATGAGGCCAACTTTCTGCGAGGCGCTGCTTTTACTTTTAGATGGAATAAGTCTTTTTTAACACCATTTTACTCGTACCGTCAAATGGATGCGAGTTTTCAATACACGGATAGCACACAATCCATTCTAAACAGCCTTAGACCTCAGTCTTCCGGTTATCATCGGACACTAAACGAATTAAATAATAAACGAAGACTTGGACACCAAGCGTACGGGGCAGAATATGTTTATGAAAACCTAAACATCACCGCAGGAGTTCGCTGGATACAACAACGATTTAGTCAGGCAATCAAGTTTCCCGAATCCCTTCATAACGCATTCGAATTTCAAGGGAAAACATTGAACCATATCAGCATGGATTACAGTTTTTCTTTTCGAAAAGCGCATGTTTTTGGAGAAACAGCAAGCAGCATTAACAAAACCAAGAGCAGTTTTGCAATCCTTCATGGTCTGAGCATGTATCCCCATCACAGTTTACAATTAAACCTTTTACATAGATATTACTCTCCGTACTATACAATAAGTCCAGCACTCCAAGCCAATGCATTTGCAGAATCCACCAAGCCCATCAATGAACACGGGGTTTTTATGGGATTTAGTTTCAAACCTAATCGCCGTTGGCAGTTTGCTGGCTATTTGGATTATTACAAGTTCCCTTGGTTAAGTTTCCAAAGTAAAAAACCCAGTGATGGCTTCGATTTCTTGTGCTCTCTTGGATACCATCCGAACAAAAAAACAGCATTCACTTTGCTATACAAACGGGAAGAAAAAGAAAAAAACACCCATATCATTCTGGGTCAAAACAATAGTTTCTTAATTAATGAACGAAACAAGCCATTCATTTCTAACGCATTCACTTCAATTGACTTGTATGAGGAAGATAATCAACTGCTCCTCCGACCGCAAGCCAATCTTTCCAGACAACGCATCGAAGAAACCACTTTTATCACCCCACACATCAATCAAAGTATTCGAGTTCAATTGAGTTTTCAACCCGCCCGATATTGGACGCTAAACACCCGATTATCTTTTAGTTTCTTCAATGATCAGTTGCATTCACCTAATCGCGGGACACTATTGTTTCAAGAAGTTAAATTTAAACACCCAGAACTACCGATAGCATTCAACGCAAGGATCAGTTATTTTGACATCCAATCTTTCGATTCTCGCATATATACTTATGAAAGTGATGTCTTGTATCAGTTTAGTATTCCTTCTTTTTTCGACTCGGGTATTCGCTATTACTTGAATACTTCGCTTAAGGTCAGCGAAAAAATACAAATCTGGATGCGATTCGCACATACGCATTACCTGCATGTAAAAAGCAAGGGTAGTGGAAATGATGAAATACCTGGCAATAAATTATACGATTTAAAACTTCAGCTACGTTTGAGTTTTTAATTATCTTTAAGCAACTCCTTGTCAAAAAGAAGAATTAAACATTCAAATTCAGCAAGATGAAAAGAAAATTTTGGATAATAGTCGCTGCGCTATCAGCCATTTATATATTCATTCCTGAACCAACGGATGTTATACCAATAGTAGGTTGGTTAGACGAAGCAAGTGCATTTGCTATTTTGACTTATGCACTAAAGCAATTAGATATTCCTATTTTGAATAAAGTTTTTGGCAAGAAATCAGTGAAAACAAAACTATAATCATAAAAAATAACCAATGAGATATTTCTGTTTAATAGCTTTACTTGGACTCAGCCTTTCATCCTGTAAACAATGTGTAGAGTGTAAATACTCTACATTGAAAGGAACTGAAATGGAAAGGTTCTGCTCGTCTACAAAGGAAGATCGTGAAGCTTTTGAACAGCGTATGGAAGAGGAAGCTGCCAATGCCAATAGCCAAGCCATTTGCACGAAAGAAAGATACTAGGTCAAATTGCTTAATCTTTACCTTTTCTTTAAATGAAAAAAGTTTTTAATTACCATTGTAATATCTATATTCAATGCATTAATTAATCACTTAAAATTTATTAAAATGAAAAAATTAACGTTAGTACTCGGCATCGCTGGATTGTTTGCCTTAAGTTCTTGTTCAACCAGCTACTCATGCGATTGCGGGTTCGGTGCAGTAGTTGAATATGAAGATCTAAGTAAAGATCAAGCTGATGTATTAGAAAGCACTTGTACGCTTGCTGGATGTGATTGGAGTAAAAACTAATTAATCACCAATTAGATAGAAAAGGGATGCCCAATGCATCCCTTTTTTTGTCTAAAAACTTCTGAATAAAACTATTTTTATATCTTTGACTCACATTTATAAACTCAATAAAAAATAAGTCGAAATGAAGAAGTTAATGTTAGTATTAAGTGTTGGCATGTTATTATCTGTAGGTCTTAGTTCATGCAGCAAGTGTGGATCTTGCTCTGACCAATCAGGATTATTCTATGATGGAGAATGGTGTAAAGGTAACGCCATCGAAGATGCCTTATATGAAGCAGCTAAAGCAGAATGTGAGGCTAATGGAGGCACATTTGGTAAATAAGAATCATATTTAAAAGTTAGAGAGGGGAACGTAAAGGTTCCCCTTTTTTTTATCCAAAAGCTTGTCTTTAGTTTATATCTTTGTCTGGCATGAAAAACATCCGAAACTTTTGCATTATCGCCCACATTGATCACGGTAAAAGTACCTTGGCAGACAGACTACTCGATGCTACGAAAACCATTACTGATAGAGAGAAGCAAGCGCAGGTCTTGGATGATATGGACATTGAACGTGAACGTGGGATTACAATCAAAAGTCATGCAATTCAGATGAATTACTTGCACACGGATGGAGCAAAGTACACACTGAATCTCATTGACACGCCGGGCCACGTTGATTTTTCCTATGAAGTATCTCGAAGCATAGCTGCTTGTGAAGGCGCTTTACTTTTAGTCGATGCTGCTCAAGGTATTCAAGCACAAACAATTTCCAACCTATACCTCGCTTTAGAAAATGATTTAGAAATCATTCCGGTGATTAATAAGGTAGATATGCCAGGGGCAATGATAGAAGAAACAGCTGATCAAATCATGGATTTAATTGGCTGTGATCGGGAGAGTATCATTGAAGCAAGCGGTAAAACAGGACTCGGTGTTGACAATATACTCACTGCAGTAATTAATCGCGTACCCGCGCCTGAAGGCAATGAAGATGAGTCATTGCAAGCCATGATTTTTGACTCCGTTTTTAATGCTTACCGAGGAGTAATCGCTTACTTTAGAATTTATAATGGCAGAATTACCAAAGGCCAAAAAATCAAATTTGTTGCGACAGGTAATGATTACTTCGCGGATGAAATAGGAATACTTAAACTGAAACCCGAGCCCAAAGAACAGCTGTCTGCAGGCGATGTGGGCTATGTTATAACGGGCATAAAATCGTCGAAAGAAGTAAAAGTCGGGGACACCATTACCGATGCCGCTATGCCAACGAAAAATATGGTAAAGGGCTTCGAAGATGTTAAGCCCATGGTATTCGCGGGGATATATCCTATCGATTCTGACGACTATGAGGATTTAAGAGATGCACTAGAAAAGCTTCAGTTGAATGATGCCTCATTGGTATACGAACCCGAAACTTCGATTGCCCTCGGTTTTGGATTTCGTTGCGGCTTCTTAGGTATGTTGCATTTGGAAATAATCACCGAGCGCTTGGAAAGAGAGTTCGACCAATCAGTAATAACAACAACACCTCAAGTTACCTATCACTTGTATACCAAAAAAGGTGATATGACCTTGCTACACAATCCGTCCGATCTGCCTGACCCAACTGCCGTTGATCGCATCGAAGAACCCTATATTAATGCACAAATTATCTCGCTTCCAGAATACATAGGCAGCATTATGAACCTTTGCATGGAGAAACGAGGTATCTTAAAAAATCAGGTTTACTTGTCTACATCAAGAGTAGAATTAACATTCGAAATGCCTCTAGCTGAAATTGTCTTCGATTTTTATGATCGTTTGAAATCAATTTCAAAGGGTTACGCTTCCTTCGATTATCATATGATAGGCTACCAAGCTGGGGATATGGTTCGTGTGGACATTAAGCTAAATGGAGACAACGTTGATGCATTTTCCGCAATGATTCATCGGGATAAAGCCTACGATTTCGGACGACGACTTTGTGAAAAACTCAAAGATCTTATTCCAAAACAACAATTTGTGATTGCCATTCAAGCAGCTATTGGAATGAAAATTATAGCAAGAGAAACTATCTCTGCTATGCGAAAGGATGTTACCGCAAAATGTTATGGAGGAGATATCACCCGAAAGAGAAAACTCCTTGAGAAACAGAAAAAAGGTAAAAAACGAATGAGGCAATTCGGTAAAGTAGAAGTACCTCAGCAAGCCTTCCTTGCTGTACTGAAACTGAACGATTAAAGGCTGAAGGCTGTTTCTAAACCAACAGGGTCTTTCAATCATGCAATTAAACTATAAAGTATTTGGACAAGGCGAACCATTAATTATTCTACATGGCCTTCTAGGCTCATTGGATAACTGGCAAACCCTTGCGAAGCAATACGCTGAACATTTTACAGTTTTTATCATCGACCTTAGAAATCACGGGAAATCGCCACATAGTGATGAATTTTCCTATAACCTGATGGTTGAGGATTTATTAAACTTTTGTAACGAAAACTTTATATACCGTTGCCACCTACTTGGGCATAGCATGGGGGGGAAAGTTGCCATGCAGTTTGCCCTCAGTCATGGTGACTATATAGAAAAACTAATTATTGCCGACATTGCTCCTGTCACTTACGATCCCGGCCACAATGCAATATTTGAAGCCTTACGGAGTATTGACCTTAAAACTGTACAACAAAGAAAGGAAGTGGATGATATCCTCGCCCAAACTATTCCTCAATTTGGTGTACGTCAGTTTTTGATGAAAGGCTTAACTCGTGATGAGCATAATGCCTTTATCTGGAAGTTTAACCTCGATTCACTTTGGAAGAATTACACTAAAATTCTAGGCACTTTTCAAACGGAAGATAATTTTGACGGAGAAACGCTCTTCATTTATGGCGATCAATCAGACTACATACAAGAAGCTTATTTCCCGATTATTGACAAATACTTCGTAAATAACGATAAAGTAGTTATTCAAGGCGCCGGCCATTGGCTGCATGCTGAGAATCCCAAAGAATTTTTAGGGAAAACGCTTTCTTTCCTGCTTGCTTAATCCAAAACCAAAGCCTGATTACTTTGAATGAGATTCAAGGTTTTCGTCTTAATCAGTTGAGAAGCATCCATAACCATTTGCACGTCACTCGGAAAGGGTATCGCCTGACCGCCAATGATCGCCTTAGATTCCTCGCTCAAGGCTTTTGGATCCCCCTGAAAAGAAGCAAAGAAATTTTTGAAAACTAAGTTTTCCTGAAAAGGGAAACGCTGAAACACTTGACCATTAGCCTTGGAGTATTTCACTTCACCGCTCAATTGCCCGACTTTCGTCTGCTCTGATTTATAAACGGTGGCTTTGATAGTCTTAAACTTCGGCTCTTTGATATCATTACCTAAACTATCTTTAGCAACATTCCCATTGGCATCCAAAACATACTGAAATCCGTCTTCAACTTGCTTCTGATCAAGATGGGAAGTATTATTCACTTGCTCAGGTCCAATATTGACCTGGAATATTGCTACATCGATAAAATAATCATAGTCGGAACGAGCAGCAGCATCAAGATAGTAGCTTGTCCAAAGTCCATTGAGGCTTTGCTCATCATATTGCATAAGGTTAGCAAAAAACTCTTGAGGAATAATCATAGGACTTGTATTACCATAACGAACCAAAATATGATTTTGCCCCATCTGAAAGGCCTCGTCCATTTTTCGATCAACATCTTGATACATGCCATAGTACTCCTTCACTTTTTGGAAATAAGTGAAGGCCTCCCGCGCGGAAAATTTCGTGTTTTGTGAGAGAAGCTCCACTCCTTTGGCATAAAGAAAAGCTGCAGCCTTTTGTTTGGCATCTACCAATGCTTCATTCACATCGATTAGCTCAATGTCTGCATAACGATGCTCCTTTTTTAAGTATAGCGGCAAGACTGGTTTAATGGCCCGCTGATATGCATCAATTTCAGCATACAGCGCATGAATCTCAACCCAAGAATCAGGACTTCCATCGAGTTTTAAAAACTCTATCCNATCAAGAATCTGTACTTTCTCAATATTAAAGGCCGTCTCCAAAGCTAGGATATGTTTATCTGCCTTGTTTGGATTTTTTCTGAGTTTCTCGACAGCAAATCGGATGGCGGCATCGTAATTACCTCTTTTTAAATAGTAATTTGCTCCAACACATCCTCCGAGAAACAAACTACCCGCTACAATTAGGCTAAAAAATAAAGATCTCATAGGCTGACTTTCTATTAACTCATCGAAAAATAATGCCAAAGTTAACACAGAAGTAAATAATGATTTGTAAAGATTAATTAGGTATACTTTCGATCAAGCACCTCTTTCAAGATAACGGCTTGCTTCCAATCAACTTCTTCCAAGTTCATTTCGAATACACTTCCCTCCGATTCTGCAATGTCAGTAACAGGGACGGAACGATGTGCCTCGTCCACACGATGCGAATAATCATGATAATCATTGTGGTCGATTAATTGTTTCTTCGCTTGAATGTTTGTGTGATTCACCTGTTGCCAATCCAAGGTCTTCGCTTTAGACTTAGCACTTGATTTTACTGGCGCTTTCGCCTCTTGACGAACAGGCGGCACTACTGATTTTTCCTTCTTTTTATTGGCACTTTCAACCTCCTTGACAAATTCTTTGAAAATATCATCAATAGATTGTGGCTGCTTGCTTGACTGCTGAGAACGTGGTCTATTCGTAGACGGTGCGGGACTTTTCTTCTTGTCACCTCCGCTTTGAGACAGGTAACGAACTACGTAGAAAATAATTCCCAATATGATAAAGACTAATTTGACACTCATAGATAGAATCCGGATTCAATATCTAAATTACAAGAATTATTCTTAGGAAATAAATAAAAGTCGGTTTCACTGCGTAAACACAACGAATTTATGCCAAGAATATCTCTAACATACCAGGTGATTCTATCTTGGACGAATACCTAAAGAAACTTATCTTTGTCTTTCGCCTAAAATCTAAATTTTGAGATTAAGCACATTAGAAATTAAAGGCTTTAAAAGCTTTGCGGACAAAACCATCTTACACTTTAACGATAACATAACAGGTATCGTTGGGCCGAATGGTTGCGGGAAAAGTAATGTTGTCGATTCTATACGTTGGGTGTTGGGTGAACAAAAAACGAGTATGCTCCGTCTCGAAAAAATGGACAATCTAATTTTTAATGGGACCAAGAATAGAAAAGCCAGTGGTTTAGCCGAAGTTTCTCTCACCTTTGAAAATACAAAAAACATCATCGCAACCGAGTTTAAGACGGTTACGATTACCCGCCGCTTGTACCGCAATGGCGACAGTGAATACCGACTCAATGATGTCCCTTGCCGATTAAAAGATATTACCAATTTATTCCTAGATACGGGTGTAAGCGCCGATTCTTATGCCATCATCGAGTTAGGTATGGTTGATGAGATTTTAAACGATCGTGAAAATTCAAGGCGAAGATTGTTTGAACAAGCATCGGGAATTTCCAAATACAAAAAGCGCAAGCGAGAAACGCTGCTTAAACTAAAAGGAACAGAGGGCGATTTAGAGCGTGTTGAGGATTTACTGTACGAAATAGAAAACAATTTAAAGAGTCTTGAATCGCAAGCGAGAAAAACNAAGCGCTATTATACGCTTAAAGAGGAGTACAAAATACTCTCTGTAGAACTTGCTAAACAATTTNTAGCGAAATACAAAGAAAAATACAAGGAACTCGACAAGCTTCAACAAGAAGAAAATGATAAAAACCTTAAACTCGAGTCGGAGCTAAAGGAACAAGAAGCTAGATTGGAAAAGAGTAAACTAGACAATCTTGAAAAAGAAAAATCGCTGGGTTCAGTGCAGAAAAAACTCAATGCGCTGATTGGCGGCGTGAGTAGTCAAGAAAATGACAGAAATGTACTGAAGGAAAAGCTTCGATTTGAAGAAGAAAAAAATCAAACAGCACAAGAGCAGATTTTAACACTGAAACACAAAAAAATCGAGCTTGAAGAATCTAAAAAGCAATTAAATACACAGGTAAGCGAACAAGAAAAAATAACAAGTGCCAAACAGCTGGAACTAGAAACACAAAAAACTGCTCTGGATAAGATAAGAGCCGAACATCAGGCGCTCAAATTGGATTTAGATAAAGACAAACAAGATTTTCAGGATATTGAGCGACGTTTCTACGAGATAGAAAAACAATCGGCTATTAACCAATCGAGTTTGGAAAAATATGAAAAGGATCTCTTTGTTTTTCAAGAAGAAAGTCAAACAAAAGAAGAAGAACTGAAAAGCTTGAAAACAGCTCATGCACTGCTTGAAAAGGAAAAAAAGCAGTTTGAACTAAGTCTTGAAAAACTGCTCGTTGCGGAAAAGAAACTTCAAGAAGAAAAAGAAGAAACGGAAAAGCAGGTAAACCAAACCAAAGATGAACTGAATAGGAAAAATAGGATTTTAGATGCTAAACAAAATGAATATAACCTAACAAAAAGTTTAGTTGATAACCTAGAGGGATTTCCCGAATCCATTAAATTCCTGAAAAAAAATGCTTCCTGGACAAAAAATGCTTTACTACTCTCTGACATCATCTATTGCGATGAAAAGTATAGAATTCCTATCGANAACTATTTGGAATCCTATCTAAGCTATTATGTTGTTCAAAACNTAGATGAAGCTATCCGTGCAGTCAACTTACTTAATGATGCNGCNAAGGGTCGAGCTAACTTTTTCATCCTGGATGAATTCAGGCATTTTAAGGCTTCCCAGCCGATAATTCATAATGATGTTAAACCCGCATTAGAAGTCATTGAAATTGATGAAAAATACAAGGAACTCGTAGCGTTTTTATTGGACAAAACCTACTTTATCAATCAAGAAGAACAAGCGGAAGAACTCATCCGAGATAAACAGTTTAAAGCGGTGAATCTTTTAAGTACCAGCGGCAAATACATCAAGCATGATTTTTCTATTTCAGGCGGTGCAGTGGGACTGTTTGAAGGAAAACGCATAGGAAGAGCCAAGAATCTGGAAAAGCTGCAGAAAGAAGTGAAGAAGTATGAAAAGGAAACTGCTTCTTTACAAAAATCATTATTGATTTACCAGGACAAACTGGATAGCCTGGCTGAACGCACCCAAAGTGAAGAAATTGAGTCACAAAAGAGGTTGCTCAATGAGAAGAATATGAAGTTTACTTCACTTCAAACCCAAGTGGAGAACCTCGAAAACTTTTTTAACAATAATGTTCAAAAAAGTAAAACTGTTATGGAGGCCATTGACAAAATTAAGCAGCAGAATGTAGATATGGCCGCCGAACAAGGTGCACTTGGAAAGCGACGGGAAGAATTACGTAGTTTGGTTTCAGAAGCAGATACTCATTTTGTCGAATTAACGGACAAACTCAACCAAAATAGTAATACTTATAATCAAAATAATATCTTGTATCACCAAGAATTGAGTAAACTGCAAAACATTCAACAATCATTAAGCTTTGCTGAGAAAGAGCACAGTAAGGTCAAAGAAGATCAAGAAAGGAATTCCCATTTGCTCAATTCAACCGCGCAAGCAAGTAAAGATATCACAGCACAATTGAAAAAATTGGAAAGTGCTTTACTTTCAGGATACAAGGATAAAGAAAAGATTGAAAAAGAAGTTGAAACTGTTGAGCAAGCTTATTATGACAGCCGAGCTGCAATCAATGAGTTAGAGGCTACGATTAAAGACACTTCTTTCAAAAAGCAACAGATACAGCAGCAATTAGACAAGTTGAAAGATCAATTCACTGACTTGAAAATTGAGTTAAATTCACTTCGAGAACGATTAGCTGTGGAGTTCAAAATTGATGTAAATGATATCATCAATGAAGATTTATCCGAGGCTTTGGCTCAGGAAGATTTACAAGAGAAAGTAAGTAGGATTAAAGATCGAATCGACAACTTTGGCGAGATCAATCCAATGGCGGTCGAAGCTTATGATGAAATGAAAACTCGCTATGATTTCATCACGAGTCAAAAGAAAGATTTAACGGATGCTAAAGAGAGTTTGCTGACCACCATAAAGGAAATTGAAGATACAGCCAAAACCCTGTTTATGGTTGCTTTCAATGAGGTCAGAGAGAACTTCCAGAAGGTCTTCCGAACCTTGTTTACGGAGGATGATAAATGCGATTTAATTCTACTCGACGAAGACAATCCTTTAGAAAGTAAGATTGATATTATTGCGAAACCTAAAGGAAAGCGACCTCAAATTATCGATCAGCTATCCGGAGGAGAAAAGACCTTAACAGCAACGGCATTATTATTTTCTCTCTATCTTTTGAAACCAGCTCCTTTCTGTATTTTCGATGAGGTTGACGCGCCACTTGATGATACGAATATTGATAAATTCAACAATATCATTCAACAATTTTCTAAGGATTCACAATTCATTATTGTAACACACAACAAGCAAACCATGAGTCATGTAGATGTGATTTACGGCGTAACTATGCAAGAACAAGGAGTGAGTAAGGTTGTTCCCGTTGATTTTAGAAGTTTGAAGGATGAGTAAAATACTTTTTGGGTATTTTATTCTAATATAGCGCCCTCGCCATGATGTAAAATCCTCAACTACAAATTAATACAGACTAATTGCCAACTAATAATCTGAATAAGAAGGCAAACTCAGCTCAACTCAGTAAAATTTTTATAGAAATACGGAATCGTTTCTATTCCTTTGAGGTAATTCTCTATCGCAAAATGTTCGTTGGGAGAATGAATCGCATCGCTATCCAAACCAAAACCCATGAGTACAGTCTTAATACCAAGTACCTGTTCGAACATAGTTACAATCGGTATGCTTCCTCCACTGCGCAAGGGTATTGGTCTTTTTCCAAAGGTGGTTTCCATGGCTTGTTCAGCCGCCTTGTAGGCAATAGAATCCGTAGGAGTAACTGCTGCTTCACCACCATGATGAGGTTTTACTTTTACCTTAACACTCGCTGGGGCTATGCTTTCGAAATGTTGTTGAAACAACTTAGTAATTTTAGCACTGTCTTGATTAGGAACTAAACGCATAGAAATCTTAGCAAAAGCTTTTGACGGCAAAACTGTTTTCGCACCTTCACCAATGTAACCACCCCAAATACCATTAACATCCAAGGTTGGACGAATAGAAGTTCTCTCCAGGGTTGAATAACCTTCTTCACCTTGCACATCCGCTATATCCAAATGTGCTTTGTAGTTATCTAAACTAAATGGTGCTTTAGCCATTAGCGCGCGCTCTTCACTACTCACCTCGTCCACATCATCGTAGAATCCAGGAATGGTGATATACCCTTTTTATCATGTAAAGAAGCTATCATATCGGCCAAAACATTTATCGGATTGGCTACCGCCCCACCATAAATTCCTGAGTGCAAATCACGATTAGGGCCAGTTACTTCCACCTCAACATAACTCAAACCTCTTAAGCCAGTTGTAATGGAGGGATTCTCTAAACTAATTAATGCTGTATCGGACACTAAAACTACATCACAGGCTAATCGTTCTGTGTTCGCTCGAACAAAGGTCTCGAGGTTATCCGAACCAACTTCCTCCTCTCCCTCTATCATAAACTTCACATTGCACGGAACACCGCCATTGGCCATCATCATTTCGAAGGCTTTCAAATGCATATACATTTGCCCCTTATCATCACTCGCACCTCTTGCGTAAATCTTACCCTCTTTAACTACTGGCTCAAAAGGAGGTGAGGTCCAAAGTTCCAAAGGATCGGCAGGCTGAACGTCATAATGGCCATAAACCAGAACGGTGGGTAATTTTTTGTCAACAAGCTTTTCTCCATATACAATGGGATAACCTGCCGTAGGACATATCTCCACATTATCTGCTCCAGCAGCGACCAACTTCTCTGCTATGAAACTAGCTGCTTCGTGCACGTGCTCCTTAAACGCCTTATCCGCGCTTACCGAAGGTATTCGTAACAAGCTCAGTAATTCTTGAATAAATCGCTCTTGATGCTCACTTAAATATGTTTTGATATACTCCATTTTTGTCTTTATATAATTTTAAATACTTCCTATTCTCTTCTGCAAAGGATACACGTTAAAAGTACCTTGACCATGGGAAACTAATTCATCACCTCGATAAATTTCTCCAATGCTCACAATTATGCTTTTTCCTTTGCGAACAACTTTCGCTTTACCCACTAGAACATCACCAGCCAAAATTGGTTTGAAATAATTAAGCTTAAACTCCACAGTACTTACTAGGTTACCGTCTGGAATAGCACTAGATAAGGCACAGAAACCGAGCAAGGCGTCCATGAGCCCAGCCAATGAACCCCCATGGGAAATACCAGGAGAACTAAGGTGTTTATCCAAAATAGTCATTCGTGTTTCTGTCTCACCAGGACCAGTAACAGAATGTTTAATACCATTTTCTCTGGCAAAATTATTTATCTGAGTATAGTTTGCAGATGAAGGTTTCGAAATTAAAGTCTTCCATTTAATATCCCAATATTTTGATCATAGATTCGGCCGTTTGTTGCTCTGAAAAAACCTCTTGGGTTAAGTGTCCCATTTTATCGCGATTCAAAATAATATGTTTCGGCTGAGGAATCAAGCAATGATGAATTCCTCCAAATCCGCCTATCGTTTCTTGGTATGCTCCCGTATGGAAGAAACCAATATATTGGGCTTTTCTTCGATTGAATTTCGGCAGGTAAATTGCATTAGAATGAGCTTCAGAGTTGTAATAATCATCACTATCGCAAGTTAGTCCACCGAGCAAAACACGTTCATACTCGTCATACCAATTGTTAATGGCCAACAACACAAACTTTTTATTTAAGGCCCATGCGTCAGGAAGATTGGTCATAAAAGAACTATCTATCATATTCCATTTCTCTCGATCATTTTGACGTTTCTGATCACAAACCTTCAATAATAAAGCACCACTCTCACCCACCGTATAGCTGCCAAACTCCGTAAAAATATCAGGTTCTTCTACCCCTTCCTTATTACAATAGGTTTTGATTTGTCGCACGATCTCTTCAATCATGTATTCATAATCATAGTCGAAGGATAAAGAGTTTTTAATCGGCAATCCACC
>JGI26081J50195_1000341_pt1 | contig 20417 bp, 17 predicted proteins | sample SaaInl74LU_5_DNA_FD_50195 | JGI IMG/M metagenome (IMG submission 50195) | reverse complement strand
ATTAGTTGCGATTTGGAAGGCTACTTTTTCCATGATAGCATCTATGAAATTTCCGCGAACGAAGACCAGGAAGTCTACATCATTTTAGATCCTGTATCTTCTGGTAAAAGTTTACATATTGAAGAAATTCAGTTCGTACCTGGAACAAGTGAGATTTTAAAAAGTTCAGAACCTAAACTAAGAAGACTCAAAGACTTTTTAGCATTAAACTCTGAGTTAGAAATAGAAATTCAAGGACACGTTTTTGCGATGGGTGATAATTCTTACGCAGCGCAAAAAGTTTCGGAAGCAAGAGCGAAGCGTGTTATGAAATACTTAACCGATAATGGAATCGATCGTAAACGATTGACTGCCGTAGGCTATGGCAATACGCGACCTATTTACGAAGACCCAATTCGATCGCATCAAGAACAAGCGAATCGCCGCATTGAAATCCTTGTGAAATAACAAAAAAAATCCCAACTTCAGAAGAAATTGGGACTTATCAGTTATTATTTTGATCAGATGGTCAAGATATCCTTTTCCTTCTCAACGTACATTTCATCAATTTTTGTAGCATAGGAATTCGTGATATTCTGAATTTCGTTCTCTGCATCTTTCTGCATGTCTTCAGACAAACCATCATCCTTCAGCGACTTCACCATATCCAAAGCATCCTTGCGGTTGTTTCTTGTGGCTACTTTTGCATTTTCCGATTCTGCTTTCGCTTTTTTCGCTAGGTCCTTACGACGTTCCTCCGTTAATGCCGGAACATTGATGATTAGTGATTCTCCATTACTTTGAGGTGCAAACCCCAAATTGGCATTGATAATGGCTTTCATGATTTCATCTAGCATTGATTTCTCCCAGGGCTGAACTGTAATCGTTCTCGCATCCATCGTGTTTACGTTAGCTACCTGTTGAAGCGGTGTCGGAGACCCGTAATAATCTACCATTACACCTTGCAACATTGCTGGCGTTGCTTTTCCAGCTCTAATTTTACGCAAAGAAACCTCGTAATGCTCAATTGACTTGTCATTAGAAGACTTCAATTCGTCGTAAATCATTTTTAAATCTTCAACCATTTTTTCGTGTTTATTAGTTTCTAACTATTGTTCCAACTTGTTCTCCTTCAAGAACTTTTGTCAAGTTTCCGGCAGTATCCATGTCAAAAACAATAATCGGTAGGTTATTTTCTTTACAAAGCGTGAAAGCAGTCATGTCCATTACCTTCAAACCTCGTCCGTAAGCATCATCAAAGCTTATCGTATCATATTTCGTTGCATTTGGATCCTTCTCTGGGTCAGAGGAATAAATCCCATCCACTCGTGTCCCTTTCAAAATAACTTCTGCATTGATTTCAATTGCTCTGAGAGAAGCCGCTGAGTCTGTAGTAAAAAATGGATTTCCAGTTCCTGCACCGAAAATAACCACACGACCTTTTTCTAGGTGGCGGACAGCTTTTCTTCGGATAAACGGTTCTGATATGGCCTTCATTTCAATTGCCGACTGAAGTCTCGTTTGAACTCCAACGGATTCGAGAGCTGCTTGCAATGCCATTGAATTGATCATTGTTGCAAGCATTCCCATATAATCCCCATGTGTGCGATCCATTCCACCCTGTTCGGCTTGAACACCTCTAAAAATATTTCCTCCGCCAATCACTATAGCCACTTCCACTCCTTGCGAATAAATTTCTTTGATTTGTTCGGCATAACTTGCCAAACGCTTGTTATCTATTCCGAAAGATTGATCACCCATTAGTGATTCTCCACTAAGCTTCAGGAGGATACGTTTGTACTTCATTTTTAGAGTTTAGAAACCGAGCAAATATAACGAAATAGAATGTATGAATAAAACGGTTTTGCCCGCAAAATAAAACATACTGAATACGAGTCGCTTATAATTCTACAGCCCAAGAATATCATCCTTGGAACTCAATTTCAACAGATTAAAGAAAGGCGATTAGTTTCTTATAAAGTTGAGCACCTCTTCCAAGTACACTTCAAATCCAATAATTTGTGGAATATCTCCATGATTCGCTACTGGAACACGAAGAGCGACATTGTCTCCACCCGGATGATTCCCGTAAATTAATTCTCCGTTGTCAATTGAAATATAATCATCCTCTACTCCGTGAATCCATAGTAACGGCGAGGAAACGTCTTTAATTTTTTCAGCATTTGGAAAGTCCAATGTAGTTACAAACCCAGGACTCATTCCAAGCAATGTTGAATTGTGTACCAAATTCTCCACAGAGGCCAATGGAGATTCAAGAATGATCTTTCGAAATTTAAAATCATCACGATACGCCGCTCTATCAATAGTCGGAATAGCACCAAGACTAAATCCATAACAAAACGTTTTATTTTGATCCGCTCCTTGACCGATCAGCCAATCGATGGCAGCGTTCCCATCCTCATACAAGCCTTGCTCTGTTGAAGCTCCTTCAGATCGTCCATAGCCACGATAATCTATCATAAAAACACTGTAATTATACTTTCCTCCAAGGTTTGCTAAAAGCGACGCACGATCAAAATAAGCATCCATGTGCAGCGACTGTCCATGCAGGTAAAGAATCACCGTGTCCGAAGCAATGGAACTCATATCACCTATGAAAACTCCATGAATTTGATAACTTGTCTCATTCACCGCATCAAAGGACGTCATCGTTACTTCGGTATAATTTGTAGGATCGGCGAACATGCTATCAGGCAATCCAATGCCGCCATTTGAAAAATCGTAATTTTCGAATTCATACACCTCTAGTTCTTCGGAAGGAAATGCCAACCCATCTAGAACTAGTTTTTTACAGGAAAATAAGACAAGAACTGCGCAACTTAAATAAATAAACTTTTTCATACTCTTATTTTTTTGATCCTAACAATTTTCTAAACCCAAGATAAAACCCAGTGGCGCCATTGGTCCCGAAGATACTTTTGTAGGGAACAAATGCTTTATCACTATCGAGATATGGCGCAATGAACTTCAACTCTGTGAAGAATTGGTATCCGCCACTTTTGGGTTTGAAAACATGCCCCATTTGAGGGTTAAAGATCATACGCTGATTTTGAGGTTGATCAAAAGCCATTCGCGATTGTAGTACGAAATAATTATTGACACCTACGTAGAAATAGCTATCGCGTTTGCCGTAGTTCCAATAGGCATTGACATCGAGTGTTGGCCAAAACTCTACGGCTTTCTCACTAGGAGAATACGCAACATTTCCCCCAAGCGATGCACTCAAATTCGGGAAGTACTTTTTTTGCTCTAAAAACTTGTATGTCGCACCAAAATCAATTTGCCCTACACCAAAAAGCAAAGAAGTTGTATGCAACCCTCCATGAACGGTTAGGTTGCTGTCCAAGCCATAGCCAACTTCAACGGCAGTTAATGGAACTGGAATCGGTGCTCCGGCAAAATCGATAACAGGCCCACCGAAGTTACCTCCCACGGCCCAAGTTCCTTTATTTAAAGGTTCCACGAATCGAGATGGCGCACAGCTTCCAATTAGCAGAAGTAGACTTGCAAAAAAAAGTGATTTCATGATTGCATTTTAGAACGATAAATATACGCAGTATTGCATTGAAATCCATTAAACTTGCAAATACCGTATCTATTAAAACGAAAAAGGCCATCCGAAGACAGCCTTTAAATATGAAATAAATCGTATTCTTAAGACAAAGAAAGACGTTTAAAATCAGTTACGGTCAAACCTGACTCAGAAGAGTTCAAGAATTGCTCAACAGTGACCTTGTTGTCACGAACGAAAGGCTGGCTCAACAAAGTGTTTTCTTTGAAGAATTTACCCAAACGTCCTTGCGCAATTTTTTCTGCCATCTCAGCTGGTTTACCTTCTTGAATTGCAAGATCTTTACCGATTTCAAGTTCACGTTGAATCGTTTCCTCATCAACTTGATCTTTGTTCAATGCGATTGGGTTCATTGCCGCAACTTGCATTGCAACTTGTTTCCCTGCATCTGAAGCAGTTTCAGAATTCTTGTTCAATCCAACTATTGCTGCCAATTGGTTTCCTGGGTGGTTGTACCCAACAACTTGATCCGCGTTGATTACTTCGTAACCAGAGATCACCAATTTTTCACCGATAACACCAACTTGCTCAGTAATTTTCTCCTCAACAGTTAATTTGTCATCGTAGTTAAGTGCAAGTAATTCTTCTTTCGTAGCTGGCATATTTTTCATAGCAACGTCAACGATAGATTGAACGAATGCAACGAAATCAGCATTTTTAGCAACGAAATCAGTTTCACAGCTAAGCGCCAAAACGATTCCAGATTTTCCATCTTCACCTTCTTGAGCAAAGATCAATCCTTCTTTAGTTTCGTTTTCACCACGCTTTGCAGCAACTTTCTGACCTTTTTTACGAAGAACGTCAACCGCTGCTTCGAAATCACCGTCAGTTTCAACAAGAGCTTTTTTGCAGTCCATCATGCCTGCTCCTGTCATTTTTCTCAATTTATTTACATCTGCAGCTGTAATTGCCATGGATATATCTTTTTGAAATGTTTGTACTATGCTTCTTTTTCTTCTGAAGTCTCTTCTTTAGCTTCAGATTTAGGAGCTTCTTCTTTTACTTCAGCTTTTGGAGCTTCTTCCGATGCAGGAGCTTCTTCTTTAGCTTCAGCAGCTGGAGCCGCTTCTTTTTTCGCTTTGTTAGCAGCATCTTCTTTAGTTGATGCATCTTTTTCGTTTTTACGCTCTACCAAACCTTCTTTGATTGCGTCACAAATCTCATCAATAATAATTGTGATCGATTTTGTAGCGTCATCGTTTGCTGGAATAGGGAAATCAACCAATTTCGGGTTAGAATTCGTATCTACCATCGCAAAAACAGGAATGTTCAAACGTTTTGCTTCATTCAACGCGATATGCTCTTTCAAGATATCAACGATAAAGATTGCCGCTGGTTGACGAGTCATGTCAGCGATAGAACCAAAGTTCTTTTCTAGTTTCTCACGTTGACGCGTTTTGAAAAGGCGCTCTCTTTTGTTCAATGTATCCCAAGTTCCGTCTGTCTTCATTTTGTCGATAGACGTCATTTTACGGATAGATTTACGAGTTGTTTGGAAGTTTGTCAACATTCCACCAGACCAACGTTCTGTTACGTATGGCATGTTGATTTCCTTCACGCGTTCTGCAACGATATCTTTTGCTTGTTTCTTTGTTGCAACGAAAAGAATCTTTTTACCCGACTTTGCGATCTGCTTCATGGCAGCCATCGATTGATCGAGGTGAGCAATTGTCTTATTTAGGTCAATAATGTGGATACCTTTTTTCTCCTCAAAGATATACGGCGCCATTGCCGGGTTCCATTTTCTTTTCATGTGTCCAAAGTGGACACCTGCTTGCAATAAATCTTCAAATTTTACTTTTGACATTTTAATCTTTTTTTAATTGTTTACGTTCCTTAGTAGTCAGTTTATGAGGGATTCAATCTTTCGAAGAACAGTACTCGTAAACTTGGATACTAAACAACCGCCAAAAATCTCCAAAATCGGAGAATAATTTCTTAACGTTTCGAGAATTGGAATTTCTTACGTGCCTTCGGCTGACCTGGCTTCTTACGCTCAACCATACGAGGGTCACGAGTCATTAATCCTTCTTCTTTCAACAACGGTTTGTACTCTTCATCGATTTTCACCAATGCACGAGAGATTCCCAAACGAATTGCTTCAACCTGACCGTTAATTCCTCCGCCAGAAACGTTCACCGTAACATCGTATTGATCGACAGTGTCTGTCAATGCGAATGGCTGAACGATTTTAGACTGAAGAACGGCTACAGGGAAGAACTCCTTGTAATCACGCTTATTTACTGTCACGTTCCCTTTACCTTTTGTTAGGTAAACACGGGCAACGGATGTTTTTCTTCTTCCAAGTGTGTTAATTACTTCCATACTATTATTTGAATGTAGCTAAGTTTAACACTTCTGGTTTCTGAGCTTCTTGCTTGTGCTCAGTTCCACGGTAAACTTTCAAATTGGTAAATAATTGTCGTCCAAGCTTGTTTTTAGGAAGCATTCCTTTCACTGCTTTTTCGATTAATCTTTCCGGATGTTTCTTTAACATCTCTTCTGCTGTCAATGAACGCTGTCCACCTGGGTAACCCGTGTAACGGATGTACTCTTTGTCGACAAGTTTCGTACCTGAAAAAGATACTTTCTCTGCGTTGATAACGATTACGTTATCGCCACAGTCAGCATGCGGTGTAAAGTTAGTTTTGTGTTTCCCACGTATAACTTTAGCCACCTTACTCGCTAAGCGACCAACTGTTTGGCCCTCAGCATCCACTATAAACCACTTTTTATCAGCAGTTTCTTTATTAGCGGAAACGGTTCTGTAACTTAATGTATCCACAATTAAACATTTATTAAATAAGACAATTCCCCTAAATTGGGGGTGCAAAGATATGATTTCTTGTTTTATTAACAAACCCTTTTGGATAAAGATTTAAGGATTTGAGCTTCAAGGGGGGAAAAGGAACAAAAATCGCGTGATTCCTACCAATTCCAAGCACCGACAAATTTACGGAATTGATCCAGACCATGAACCTATCAAAAGTAGAATTGTTTGATGGGATGTCAACCTTCTTTAACGCATCGTTAACAAATAAATGGCTTTGAAGTTGTTAACTTTATTTCATCTTATATTGCTCATGAAGTACTCTCTCTTATTTATAGTTACTTGCTTTGGATTCTTACTTTCCTTTTCGCAGCAACCTTATATTGAAGATAAAACTCCAAGGCTACTCTTCCCACTTGATTACAGCGAACCCCGAAAAATGGAACTTGCCAATCCGGAAGACAACTTTTACTTTGAATACATGCCTCGCGGCAATGAGGAAGAATATAAGAATAATGAGCCAATAAAGTTTGTCAATCTTTGCGAAGTCCAACGGTACAAGAATGGAGCGTTAAAAAGTCGCTGCGAATGTTTGAATAATCAACTCCACGGAAAAGCGGTCTTTTGGGATGAAACAGGCCGAATTGAAACCGTTCAATTTTATCGAAAAGGCCGATTGTTTCAAGAAAAAAAGTATTCGGAAGGAATTTTAACCGACGTTTCCAATTACACCTACAGAAACGAGCAGCGCCTAAAGCATGGTTCACAAATTGAAATTCGAGGAGATGAAAAAACGATTCATAACTTCAATTACGACGTGCGCCATGGAATAGAAACAGAGACAATAAAGAACATTAAAACTCGAGAACTTTTATATGACAACGGAACGATCATTGAAGGTCGCTGGTGGAAAGAAAATGGGGTTTTATTAAGAGAGGAATTTAATTCGAAAAATGGTTCTCCGATTGGAACATGGTACAAATACGACGGTAAGAGAGATACAAAAACCTACACAACCTACGAGAAAGGAAAACTTAAAAACCTCGAGACGTTTAAGAATGGTATTTGTATTCGCAAAACCACAAGCAAAAGTGACGAAAGCTTTGTGAATGATCATTATTACGACAACGGCTCTAAGTTCATACATCAAACCTGTGATAGCTTGAGCATTATGTCGTTCGAATATTACGATGAGTCTGAACGTTTAACCTCTCGCTTCATTAAGAATACTTCTTATTTACTAGAAAAAGGCTTCCACTTCAATGGAGAGTCCGAAATTCGTTTCGAAACACTGACCGATAGCAAAGGGCGACACCTACTTCATTGTTATACAATTGTCCATGGAGACACCACCTCCTTTTTTTATGCCCACAATGAGGGAAGTCTGAAATTTGAACCGATAGCTACAAACAATTTCGTTCAGAAGGAAGGAATCGCTGTTAAGCACGGAGAGTGGTTAACCTACGCGAACAACAAGCTTTTGCATAAGTTAAATTTCAACCAAGGAATCCTTCACGGCGCGTCAGTTTATTTTGACACCGCAGGGGCTGAACCGACCCCCTACCTTCATGCTAGCTACAACAATGGTTTGAAGCACGGTGAATGGTTATTCAGAGATGCTTCAAAAATGATCCGTTGTGAATTCGACAATGGCGTCCGCAACGGAAAGTATGAAAATTTCAACCGGATTGGAGACACCCTATACATCGATTCGAAAGAAAATTACCTTCAAGTAAAGCAAAATCGATTTGTTTCTGAATATTTGACTCCAACGTATGAGTGTCATTTCATCAACGACTCGCTAAATGGACCCTTTGTTTCTTACCATGCAAACGGAAGCGTTCACTGGAAGGGAAGTTATGTTCGTAATGATAAATCAGGACTTTGGGAACAATTTGACACATCAGGCACCCTTCAAATACGTGGTAGTTTTGAGAACGGAAGCCCTCAAAACGATTGGACAGAACCCATACTGAATAAACGAGGAAAATTAAAATACTTANGGATAGAGCCACCTACTGAGATCATTTCTGACACATTCCTATTAAACTCTGGAAACCAACTAAACCCGAAATAAAGCATTTTACAAACAACTCAAACCTAAAATTGCAGTCTTACTCATATGCTTCTGAAGAAAATCATTTTNTTCGTTTTTACCGCTCTTTTTTGGACTCATGGCTTCACGCAAGAAGATTCTGTTCGAAAAGTATTAATTGAACCCATTACGTTCATACCTCCTGATTGGCCAATAGAAGTTACCCCTCGGTGGGATGAGCCTTGGAATCCTTTCTGGGACATTACATACCCAGAAACGTATTCCGTATTCATACAGCAATGTGGCGAGCAGTTTTTTGATAATGGGAACCTAATGAGTAGATGCGCCTGTAATGAAGACAGTGTCCTCCATGGGAAATCCGTTTATTGGAAAAAGAACGGACAAATTTCAAGAGTGTATTGGTATCAATCTGGATGCGTCTATTCCTACAAAAATTATTCGGAAGGCAAGCTTAGCAGCGTCACGAATTACCGATACGATAAAGACGGCGTAAAACGAATACACGGAAAATCAAAAGAATATAGCAACAACAAAATTGTAACCGAAGAGCTCTATGATTTCGATAATCGCATCTGGAGAAAAGAATGGTTTCCGTCAGGAAGTTTAAAAAGCGAATCGCAATACGATGCATCTGGCAACATAAAGAGCTATGAGGTTTTTGATGAAAAAGGTCGAATTATCCAGTCAGAGTACAATGAAAATAGCAAACCGATTGGAACTTGGATCACGCACGATTTGTCCACAAATATTAAAACAATAAAAAAACATATTGACGGAAAAGTTTCAACGATTGACTCATTTAAAGACTCCCTGCTAATTTCGCAACAAAGCTATGAATTCGGACGATTGATGCTTGAGGAAAGGTTTTGGGAGAATGGTCAAATGTCGTATCAATTTACAACGGATCGGCAATACGACTTTATAGGTCCGGACGGAGTTCAAAAGTCTTGGGACGCAGAAGGAAATCTCACCGAAAATTACCGCGTACTTAACGATCATTTTATTGGAAAAGGGTTTTATACTCAGCAAGGCGCTACTATGATAATTGAAGGTCCAGATGAACCCAACGAAATGCTACCAATGATTCGGTGGACAATACGCGATGGCGATACCGTTCGAATGGACTATCACAGAAATTCTGTTTCCAATCGCTCTTTACGTTTGGTAACCAATTATTACAAAACCCTAGACGATGGTCGAAATGTAAGAAATGGTCGCTGGTACGTTTACAAGAACAACTTTATTTCTTACCATTTGACCTATGTCGATGGCATCAAACACAATCGAGCGGTCTATTATACTGAGGACGGAGGATATCCTGCTTTAAGAGGGATTGAACATTACAAGATGGGCGTAAAAACAGGAACATGGGAAACGTTTAAGGATTCGATTCGTGAAGTACAAACGTATGCATTGAACGAAAAGTCTGGAGAACATTTGATTTTAAAGTTTAACCCAAAATCAACGGGAAATCTCGATCCTAGTCGGAACAATCAATTATTGTTAGAACACGTTTTGATTTGGGATACCCTTTTGATGGAAAACTATAAAAATGACCTTCTTGACGGAGTCTACCGCGATTTTTATTCGAATGGAACCATTAAAATGGAAGGATTGTTCGTAAAAGAAAAGAAGGATGGCATTTGGAAAATTTATCACCGCAATGGCACATTGTTTCGGGAGGCCACATTCATCGAAGGAGAAATTGTGAAATCTTGGTTCGAATATGCTCCGAACAAAAGAGGAAAAATGAAAAGAAAGAAAGTAGATTCAGATATTAAAGTACTACCTGAAACTTTCGCGTCACCGACACAGCGTTCTTTCGTGTGAAAACGGCAAGATAATTCCCAGGTTTTAAGTCCGAAATAGGATAAGGAACACCGCTTTCAGGAGTTTCAAATACACAGACCAACTGTCCTTCCAAGCTATAAATCTCTAATTGTTCAATTGGAGGCTCTGTTGCATTAAACTGAAAATACTCCGAGACAGGATTTGGAAAAATAGAAATTGAATTCGCCTCTATACTTTCCAGCCCTAGCGTTGAACAGAATTCAATGTCCAGTGAATCGACACCCCCCCCATCGCTAACAACGTAATAACGATGTTTTTCGCAACCAACACTATCTAAATTAATATACAAAGCAAGCAATCCACGCTCTGAATTCGCCAAATCTAGCCAAGACCCGCCTGCTTCTGGCATATTCCAACAGGAATCTTGAGCTAGATCTTGATAAAAACCTGCACCTCCGAATAGATCTGTTTCCTTTATCCACAATAGATAAAAATGGTCTATCTCGGTAGCTTCTTCTATCATGCACAGGTCAACTCTCATATCCAAGAGACTATCCCCAGATGTATTTTCAATTAATATTTGCGGCTGAATGTACAACCCTCCTGCTTCATACAGATAAACTTGACTGTTATCAACTTGCTGACCATCGATATAGAAACTGAGTTGGGCGCTCGCTGTTGATAGACAAAGAACTGCCAGAAGAAATGTGATTTTTTTCATAGTCTTAAATTAAAAAAGGAGATCATTACTGACCTCCTTTTAAAAATTGAATCTTGGAATCCTTACTTTTTCTTAAAATCGTTGATTGCGTTGATTGTAAATTCCGACAAAACTAGTTTCCCACTCATCTCTGCGCGCTCCGAAAGTAGTTCGTCCCAATTCTCTGTTCCTTCCCAAAAGACTTTCTTCAAAAGTGCCATTGCTTCGGGATTCGAATTTGCTAGCTTATCTGAAAGCTTGGAAATCTCCGCGTCCATATCTTGAGCCGAATCATATATTTCTGTGAAGAGTCCATTTTCTCTTGCCCATTCAGCCGATCGCCATTCCGTTGCGTTTATTGCCAATTGACTCATCGCAGATAATCCAACTTTACGTTCCACAGCCGGTCCAACAACGAAAGGTCCAATTCCGATAGCCAATTCCGACAATTTCACATCTGCAAACTTCGTTGCAAAACAATAATCAACAGCTGAAGCGACTCCAACACCACCTCCAACGGCTTTTCCTTGAACGCGTCCGATGATTAGTTTTGGGCATTTACGGCAAGCATTGATGACTTTCGCAAAGCCAGAGAAAAACTCTTTACCAGTTGGGAAATCCTTGATAGAAATCAACTCGTCAAAACTAGCTCCTGCACAAAAGGCTCTTTCTCCTTGAGAACGAAGCACAATAACTTTCACTTGATCATTAGTCCCAAGTTCCGTGATTGTATTCGCTAACTTTTGAAGAATTTTACCTGGTAGTGAATTGCTCAGTGGGTGACCAAACTCAATGGTTCCAACTCCGTTATCGGTAATCTCAAACGTAACAGTTCCTTGGTGGATTGCTTCTGACATGCGTATTATTTTTGCCTATTAATTTGGCGATTTTCTTTCGGTGAAGCGATTTTAACGTCCAACTTTCGTCCGTTCACTTCCATACCGTTCAATGCTTCAATTGCACGAATTCCTTCGTCTGTATCTTCCATTTCAACGTAACCAAAACCTCTTGAGCGTTTTGTGTCTTTTTCATAAACGACATGAGCATATTGTACTTTTCCGAATGAAGAAAAGGTAGTCATAAGGTCATCTGAAGTGATACTCCAGTCTAGATTCGCTATAAAAATATTAACCATCTAACTTATTTTAGCGTAAAGCTGTCTGAACCGATCAACTGACCCTGACAGTATATATTTACTTTGTAATTACCTTTATCTAACTCTTCGTTACGAAGACTGTAAAACATCGTAACATCGATACTTTGATTCTGGTAATCAATTGTTCTTTTATTCGAATACGCAACATTTCCTTTTTCTGTTTCTACAATTCCTGAAAAAGTATTCTGCAACGTTTTATTGTCTGGACCGATAATCTGCATGTAGACTGTTTTCTCACCCGCATCTGTTATTGGATTCTTCCCAATAGAGAAACTCGATTGAATTTGAACAGCATTTTTGGCTCTGTTCGTTTCTTTCATTTCATTGGTGAGTGATTGCTTCATCGCCATTGTTGTGAACGACGATCCAATTGCTATTAATTTTTGCCCTTCTTTTACTTTCTCGGTTAATTGATCTGACTTCAATTGAAGATTATCACGATCTTGGGTTGTTTTCACCAAAGTTGTCGTCTTCTGATCAAGATCATCCCTTAGCGTAAGTGTCAACGTATGCAATGAGTCGATCTCATAAACATATCCTTTCATGATACTTCGCAGCTCATCGTTTTCTCTTTTCAATTTGGAAATGTAGGATGCGTTCAGCTTATTCTTAGACTCCATGTCATCCATTTGAGCAATCAGATCAGAAATACGTTGCTTCTGCTCAGCAATTGCCTTGTTTTGTTCTGGAGTACCATTCGCCATTAACTGATCATAATCTGAAAGCATTGTCATGAAATTTTGACGAAGATCGGTTGACATATCGCCAACATAATCCTTCATCATGTCGTTCATGGCTTGCATGTCCGCATTCTGCTGCTTGATCTGATTCTGAGCATTAGTCAATTCAGAACTAGTGGAGGTCCACAAATACGTCATCGCTCCCACGGCGATTAACAACAATAGAATTATTGCGATGTAAGCACCACCAGATTTCTTTTGGGAATTTTCAATTTCTTCAGACATAACTATTGGTTTTGAGTAACTATCATTTAACTAAAGACACATTCATTATGAATGGTCGCGATAACACCCATCAAAAACTATACCTCCTCGATAGTGTAGGAATAGCTTTCCATTATTTGGTTCGCCAACAACTTCTTGCAAGCGTCATCAACCATTGCGTCTGCCGCGCTCTTATCAGAAGCCTCAACAAATAATCGGACGTGGCGACCAATTCGAACTCCTTCGATTGCACTCAATCCAATGTTTTTCATACTACTCGTTACTGCTTTTCCTTGCGGGTCAAGCAAGGCATCTAGCGGCATAACGTCAATTTCTGCCTTAAATCTCATTNGTCTTCTTTTTTATTAATCAGGTTCTCGATTAACGATAAAATCAGGTACAAAAATACAATTAATGCGATAGACCAAGTCTTGAAAACGATAATTAATACAGCACTTATTAACAAAAATAAATAGCGGATTTCGTTGCCTTTCAACTTGAAATTAGGGAATTTCAGTGCAAACAATGGTATTTCGGCGATTAACAACAAACTCATCCCCACACACAATATTGCCATAAACGCTGGTTCATAAACAGTTGCGATTATCTCAGAGCTTCCTAAATCTCCATAACAAAGCACCAATGGGAAGGTCATAAAAAAAAGTGTGTTCGCTGGTGTTGGCAACCCGATAAAGCGATCCGTTTGTCTCAAATCGACATTAAATTTTGCCAATCTGAAAATACTGAAGAAAGGAATTGATAGNGCGAAAAAGGGAACAGCATAGTTCACCTCACCTGCTAAAAGTTGATTTATATATTGAAAAAAATCGTAATAAATGATTTCGGCGTGTGGACTTTCAATGTAAGCTGGAATATCCATGCTCATCATCACCAGCATCATCATTCCAGGCGCAACCCCGAAAGTAACCATATCAGCCAGTGAATCCAATTGTTTTCCCAGTGGGCCAGCAACACCGAGTTTTCGTGCCAATAAACCATCAAGAAAATCGAAAATTGCACCAGCAAAAATNGCAAATGGAGCCAAATCAATCCTCCCTGCAAACGTCAATAAAATTGCGATGATCCCAGAAATCATATTCGCAGCAGTTAACANATTAGGGATATTAATCATTCAAATCTTAGAAATGTTATTTTTGTAGTGCCTGAAGACAACGAAAACGCTTCTGCTTACGTCTAATATTCAGACTCAATTGCAAAGAATACAATTTTTTGGATAAAATGCTGTTTAAAAGGTGTAAAAAACGAGATTATATGAAAACTACCCTGCTTCTACTTGCAGTTTTTAGCTACAGCATTTATTCTTTCGCACAACCTGCTGGGACGAGCGAACTCACAGAAACGGTTGCACCTAAATATTCAAATGAATTTTTAGCCATTGGCGTTGGTGCTGATGCTTTGGGACTCGGGAATTCTGTTGTGGCTCAGACCGAAGGTGTCATGTCTGGTTATTGGAATCCTGCTGGACTCACCAAAACAGACCGGTTGCTGGAAGTTGGGTTGATGCATTCTGAATATTTTGCAGGTATCGCGAAATACGATTACCTCGGACTTGCACACTCTATAGATGAAAAAAGTTCCATAGGATTCACAGCCATTCGTTTTGCCGTTGATGACATTCCAAATACGACTCAGCTAATCGACAACAACGGAAATATTGATTACGATCGAATTTCAACATTTACCGCAGCAGATTATGCTTTTATGTTTTCGTACGCACGAATTTTACCCGTCGACGGTTTGAGTGTTGGTGGAAATTTCAAAGTAATTCATAGGAAAGTGGGAGATTTTGCTAAATCCTGGGGATTTGGAATCGATGCAGGCGCACAATATCAATCAAAGAAAGATTGGAAGTTTGGAGCTGTATTGCGCGATGCTACATCCACTTTTAATGCTTGGATTTTTACGCTGAATGACGAAACTAAAGAGGTCTTCTTAAATACTGGGAATGCCATTCCAGAAAACGGACTTGAATTAACCTTACCTAGATTAATTCTGGGAGGATATAAAAAATTCGATCTTGGATCCAAGGGCATATACGCCGCGGCAGAACTCGATGTTGATATTACAACAGATGGAAGAAGAAATACACTTTTAAGAAGCGGTTTATTTTCAACGGATCCGCACCTTGGACTACAAATTGGCTTCAAAAATTACGTTTCACTTCGAGCTGGCTTGAGCAATGTGCAGTATGTTACAAATCTCGACNATTCACGATCATTAAACGTTCAGCCAAATGTTGGTATTGGATTGAATATTAAAAATTTCTATCTTGATTACGCATTTACAGACATCGGAGACGCTTCCGTTGCTTTGTATTCGCACATTATTTCATTGAAATTCAAAATCGACAAACCTAATAACGCAGCTCCATGATCAAACTAAGAATAGTTATACTACTACTTTGCACCTTCAATTTTGGAGCAAAATACTACAGTCAAACATTCGGAAACGAATGGATTAACTATTCACAAAACTATTATACCTTCGAGATTTTCCAAGATGGACTTTACCGTCTGGATTATGCGACCCTTGTTAACGCTGGGATTCCAGTAGCAACCTTTCAGTCCGAGAACATTCAGCTCTTTGGTAAGGAAAAAGAAATTCCCGTTTTAATTGAAGATGGCGGTGACAATACTTTTGATCCCGGGGATTATCTCGTTTTCTACGCCGAAAAGAATAGTTATTGGCTCGATTCACTTTTCTACGATGATCCAGCGGATATCGGAAACCCAGGCTACAATCTGTATAATGACACACTTCATTATTTCTTCACTTGGAATTCGAGTTCGAATAATTTAAGATTTACGCAAGAATCAGATGTCAACTTTAGCAATTACAGTTCCATTGCAAATTACATTTGGTATTCTTCAAAACTGAATATCAATACGCACTATTACGAGGGCAAGCAAGACCCAAATGTTTCCAGTTCCTTCTACACCAGAGGCGAAGGATGGGCTGAACAGCATAAGGACGGCGTTTCTGGAAGCTACTCCCCAACTGTCTTAAATGTCCCAACACCGAATCCATACGTTGNAGTAGGCGCGCCAAATGCCATTTTTTCTGGAAGATCAGTTTCCACAAATNATGCAGCAACGGTAGGCTTTTCATCACCAAATCACCATGTTAGATGGCTTTTTGGAACTAGCAACACCTTGCTCTTGGACACCACATGGAAAGGATACGATCAAATTCGTTGTGATGAAATCGTTTCAAATTCTTTGCTTTCCAATGGGACAACGCCCGTTACTTACAGAATAATCAATGATCTTTCCGTCGCAACAGACAGGCAATCGTTTCAATACCTCAGTCTTGATTATGCGAGACAAACGGACTTCAATGGTGGAAATGAACTCACTTTCAAGGTAGAGAATGATCCTCAAGGGAAAATTCGTCTAGATTTCACGAACACAGGCACGATGAATCCAATAGTTATGGTTTTTGGTTCTGCTCCTCGTATCGTGCCATTCGTTCCAAACGGAGGGTCTTACTCAATGCTTATTCCGAACAGTACAAATGGTGTGAATCAAGAAGTGATTGTTAAGGATATTTCTTCGATTCAGGATGTAACGGAATTGAGCCCCGTAAATGGAACAGGCATCTTCACCGACTTCGCAAGTCAATTACCAGAATCTGCATTACTCATGATTTATCATCCTTCCATGAACGCGGCGTCTCAAGCGTATAAATCCTACCGTGATTTCAACTACAATGCATACTTAGCCAATATTGAGGAGTTATACTTACAATTCGGCGGCGGAATCAGAAAGCACGTTTTTGGTGTTCGAAGGTTTGCACATTTTGCCTACGTTAATTCCACCAACAAACCAGTGGGACTGTTTCTTATGGGAAAAGGAATTCGAGAATCTTCCACAAATAGCACTACATTTGATGGAGCTGGAACTCGGAAAAGCCCTTCGAGATATGCGTTATCGCACATACCGTCATACGGACAACCTTCTAGTGACATTTCAATCACGGCAGGCTTAGAGGGAACCAGTAACTATACTCCTTTAATTCCAACGGGAAGAATTTCAGTCCGTGACAATCAAGAATTGCAGGATTATTTGAACAAAGTTCAAGTTTACGAAGAGAATCAGAACCAAAACGATATTTACGATACTCCGAATAAGGATTGGCAAAAACACGTCATGCACTTTGCTGGAGGCGTTAATGCTGGCGAACAAACTCAGTTCCAATCGTACATGAATGCGATGAGCAATACGATAAGCGACAGCTTGTTTGGCGCATACGTGCACAAAATCTATAAGACTTCAAGCAATCCACTCGACCCAACACTTTTAGCAGAGGTAACCGATCGTATTTCAGATGGACTTTCATTGATGAGCTATTTTGGTCACGCAACTGGAACGAACAGTGGATTCGAAATCAACCTGGATGATCCTGTAAATTGGGACAACGAAGGCAAATATCCAGTCATGTTTGTGAACTCGTGTTACAACGGAAATGTTTTTCAGGAGACTGCTTCAAAAGCAGAAGAGTTTGTTCAAGTTGCTGATTATGGTGCGATTGCCTACATCGCCACTGTTAGTCTAGGCTTGAGCGGGCCATTGAATCAGTATGCACAGAGATTTTACAATGGTCTAAGTAGAGATAATTACGGCCAAAGTTTAGGAGAAATCATGATGAACTCGACTTCTCAGTTAGAAACATTATACCCAGGAAACCTTAGCATTGAAACGATCTGTACGCAAATGGTTTTGAATGGAGATCCGATGCTGAAATTGAATTGGCACACCGCTCCAGAAATCGAATTAACCCCGGATGATATCTCTTTCTCTCCGAATACCTTCGACTTAACGATAGACAGCATCGAAATGCAAATCGTTTTGACCAACTTGGGCGTTTCAATTACAGATACATTCCAAGTGGAGGTTACACGACATTTTCCTCAGAATGGAATAGATTCAACCTATCAATTCTACATTCCAAAATTAGATTATTCGGATACACTTCGTTTTAAAATGCCTTTACAAGCAAACATTTCTATTGGCGTCAATAGTTTCGACGTTCGCATCGATCTTCCTTCATTCATTACGGAACAATATGAGGAGGTTACCAACAATGAAATTTCACGGACGCTTTTAATTGATATTGACGGAATAACTCCCGTGATACCCTACGAGTTTGCTGTTGTCCCTGACAATCAAATCACATTAAAAGCTTCAACGACAGATCCAATCGCGCCGTTCAACACGTATCGATTCGAAGTGGACACAGTTGATTTTGAGGGCACTGTTGCGCAAAGTAGCGAGTACCGATACGCACTTGTTAGTGGTCTAGGAGGCGTTAAAGAAGTCAACCCGAATGAATGGCTGAGCGTTGCCACAAACGATACAACACCGTTAATATTAGAAGATAGCGTTGTTTACTTCTGGAGAGTTTCCATTGCGGGAGATACTACATGGAGAGAATCGTCTTTTCAATATATAACCGGAAAGACAGGATGGGGACAAGATCATTTTTATCAATTCAAGAAAAATAGCTTTTTAAACGTCGCCTATCAAAGAGTCCCCAGAACACGTGAATTTAACACAACGGTCACGGAGCTGGAGTGCAACGTAAACAGTTCTACCACGGCGCCAGGTTACTACTACAACAACTACCTAATTGGTGGAGATGTACAAACCCTCGGAATAGGTACAACGACAATACCTAAAATTCATGTCGCGGTAATCGACCCTGTCACTTTGGAACCTTGGATAATTGGATCTACTGGAACCAGTCCGTGTTTTGGCGCCTATAATTGCACGACTTCTGGCGATTGGGAGGACTATCATTTTAGGCAAAACTCACCTGCCGAACTTGATTCATTCCAGAATATGGTGTTAAATGAAGTTCCTGATGGGCATTATTTATTGATTTACACGCCAATGGTGACACGCCATGATTGGTTCACATCAATTGACTCTCTCGGAATGTACAGCACATTCCAAGCTCTCGGAAGTGATAGTTTGAATGCAAGCAGACCGAATCGACCTTTTGCATTTTTCGTAAAGAAAGGAGACCCGTCAACAGTGGTGGAAAGCTATCCAGCGACACAAGGTGGGGAATACCAATTAATTGCTGACATGTACAGTCCAGATAATTTTGGAATTGAAAAATCAACATTAATTGGCCCAGCAAACCAATGGGGAAATGTTTATTGGAAACAAGACCCTTCTGAGTTTCCAACGGACGATTCTACAGGGCTCTACATCATTGGATACGACATTAATGGAGTGCAACAAACAAGCATTTACCAACCATTCACTCCAGATGACTCACTTCTGAATTTAAATGCACTTCTTGATGCAAGTCTATATCCATATATTTCACTTCGAGCTGACTATTCGGACACAGTAACGAATACCCCAGCTCAAATGGATCGTTGGCATGTGCTATACGAACCTCTTCCTGAAGCAGCTATAGACGGCAGTAATGGTTATTATTGGTCCGCTGGTATTGACCCAGTTCAGGAAGGAGATAGTATTGAATTTGAAGTAGACGTTCGTAATATATTTAACATCGACATGGACTCTCTGCTGGTGAGCTATTATGTACTCGACGAAAACAATGTGGTGATTCCTATTGCCTACCCAAGACAAGATTCACTCCGCGTTTCAGATACCTTGAGGGATCGACTTGTTTTTTCAACAACTGGAATGACAGGACTGAATTCGTTCTTCATGGAGATCAACCCTTATGTAAATGGGAGTTTTGTTATAACAGACCAACCAGAACAAGAGCACTTCAATAACTTGCTGCAAATTCCATTTTTTGTAGAGGAAGATGATGAACATCCAATTCTCGATGTCACCTTTAATGGAAATCATATTTTAAGTGGCGACATCGTTGATCCGTACAGTGAGATTTTAATCACATTAAAAGACGACAATGAATTCCTGATCATGGATTCGGATTCAGATACAACGCTTTTCGGAATATACATTACGGATCCGTCAGGGAATCAATCGCGTGTGCCCTTCGTTGATCAAACAGGAAATATGGTGATGCAATGGATTCCTGCCAATTCACAAAACAAACGTTTTAAAATCATCTGGCCAGCAGCCTTTGAAGCAGATGGAAAATATACGCTTTCTGTTCAAGGTTCAGATAAATCTGGAAACTTATCTGGCGATCTGGATTACAACGTGGATTTCGAAATCATTCATGAATCGTCAATTACCAAAATGATGAATTATCCGAATCCATTTAGTACAAGCACGCGTTTCGTTTTCACTTTAACAGGTTCCGAAGTTCCAGACGACATTTTAATTCAAATTATGACTGTTTCGGGGCGAGTAGTACGAGAAATTTCAGAAGATGAACTTGGACCTATTCAAATTGGTCGAAATGTGACTGAGTTTGCTTGGAACGGCACGGATCAATTCGGAGATCCTCTTGCGAA
>JGI26081J50195_1000326_pt1 | contig 20746 bp, 15 predicted proteins | sample SaaInl74LU_5_DNA_FD_50195 | JGI IMG/M metagenome (IMG submission 50195) | reverse complement strand
ACCAGCAGATGCCCGCCGGCATTCTTTTGGCCGCGAACCGCGCGACCAACCACGGTCGCTTCACGCGCTTCACGACCACCGACCACCTAGGTGCAGGCGTCGAATACCAAAACGGCAAGACCTACCGCGTCAGCATGGAAGTCTACAGCAAGCGCTACCGCAATGCGCCCTTCCTCGTGAACGACCAAATCGCCTACGCCAATGCCATCGGTGCCTATGTGGCGGTGGGCGACCAACCTTCTATTCCAAAAGCCATGGGCCGCGCCCACGGATTTGAGCTCTTCCTCCAGCAAAAGCTCAAAGGCCACTACTGGTGGATGGGCTCCTACAACTACGGCATCAGCGAATTCCAAACCGCATCAGGCGACTGGGCACCTTCGGTGTGGGATAGCCGCCACACCCTCAGCTTGACCACGGGTAAAGTTTGGGGCAAAGGCTGGCAATGGGGCCTCAAATGGCGCTATTCATCGGGAACGCCCTACACCCCCTTCAACGAAAGCGCCTCCGCCCTCGTTAGCAACTGGGACATTTTGCAGCGCGGCGTTTTCGACTACGCGCAGGTAAACAGTCAGCGTTTGGCCTCTTTCACCCAGTTGGACTTCCGCATTGACAAGACCTACTCCCACAAAGGCTGGAGCTTGAGCTGGTTCTTGGACCTCCAAAATTTGGCCAGCGGCGACATTCCCCTCATGCCCTACCTCACCGTGGTGCGCGATCCCGATACCAAGGCGCCCTTGCTCGATCCTAACGACCCCACGCGCTACCAAATGCAGCTTTTGCGCTCCGATACGGGCCGAACCCTGCCCACGTTGGGGATGATTCTGGAGTTTTAAGGAAGTCAGAGGGTTATAAGGGCCCGTTTGTTGGTTTGAAGGTTTGTTGGTGTTTTGCGGGAGAGCCCCCTAGTACCTCGCCTCGAATGCAACCATTTGGCATCCTATACCATCTTTAGGTACAATAACGACCCGTTGAAATCCACTCCCCTTTAACCACCTTGCCCGGCCCGGTATTTGTACTAGGTTTGGGGTAAACAATAGCCCTATGAAACTTCGTACCGCTTTCGCCAGCTTAGGCTTTCTTGCAATGAGTGTGCTTTCGGCCCAAACCACCACCCGCCACCACGAACTCGGCATCCAATTGGAGCAGTCCTATGGCTTCATGTACGGGGCGCCCTTGAACTTTAGAACGCTCTACAAATTCGGGAAAACGGATCAAGCCGTTTGGCGGTTGCAGCTAGGCAACATTCAATTTGGGCACAACTATTACGAGCCCAGCCAGCAGCAATCAAATTGGATGACCCTGGGCGGGTCCATCGGTCGTGAATGGCGGAAAGACCTCAATAGCAATCTTCGCTTCTTTCATGGGCCGCTTGTGGGCGCGGAGATGAGCATGAGCCGCTCGACGTCTGAAGTTCCTCCCGTCATGGATAACCAGTACTACTATATCATGCCCAATCTCATTTATGTTTTGGGAATCCAGTACCGAATCAATGAAGACTTCTATGTTGCGGCGGAAATACACCCCGGCTTCAACATGCAATTCACCTTCAACGACGGGAATTGGTCGCCTAACCGCTACATGGCCGGTGGCCTCAACGGGCAGGCCGCTCTACTTTCAGTGGCCTACCAGTTCGAAACCTACAAAAAAGGAAAGAGCAAGAAGGCCCGCGGCGTAGTGCGCATTCCCGAATGAAGCTCGGGCTTCGCCCTCGCGCTAGAAGGCTCGAGAGCTAGGAGGCAGTGGGACACCTACCAACAAACGTTCAAACCAACAAACGAAACCCTTCTACCCTTTCACCCGTATACCCTTTAACCCTTTGACTAGCCTATGCCCCAGCCCTCGCGGTAGGTACCGGTGACCCAGGATTGCCCGTCGGGGTAGTTTTCGATGCGCATGGCGTCGCCGTTCCAGAGCATTTTCATCCGGCCCGGATACTCGAAGGGGGCCCAATCGCCCAGTTTTTTACCGGGCTTCAAAACTTTGTGCTGGTACGCTTGGATCGCCAAATTGCCCATGAGCACAGATTCGGTCAGGCCTCCTGCATACGAGAAGGGCGAACTCACAGCGGTGGGATCGTTGGCCAAGCAGGCATCGACGAATTGTGCGATATGGCCGCTCGTGCCGCCTTCCACGCGGGGCAGGTAGGCTTTGGGAAGTTCGGGTCGCGTGCCGTCATTCAGATAGACGCGCGGATTGCCCGAATACGTATCCGTTATCATGATGCCCTTCTCGCCATGGAAAATGGATCCGCCATCCCAGTTGCCCAATTTCTCCTCATCCGGCAAGATGAAGGCACCGTTGTGCGCGCGGGCGGGTCGTTTTGGCATCAATCCGCCATCGTACCAGTTCAGTGCGACTTTTTCTCCGCCAAATTCGAGCCGAACGATAGACGAAGGTGGACAAAGCTCTCCGTAATCCGCCTCCACAAAATCCCCCGACCACACCGTCGTGCACGACGCCTCTGCCGCTGTGGGATAGCCCAAATAATGACTTCCTAGAACACGGTAGGGCGTCTCCATAATATGGCAGCCCATGTCGCCCATAGCACCCGTACCAAAGTCCCAGAATCCGCGCCACTTAAAGGGCAAATACGCCGAATGGTAGGGTCTATCCGCTGCCGGACCCAACCACAAATCCCAATCCAAGGTGGATGGAACGGGTTCGCCCGAGGTAATGCTGCGCATGCCCTGGGGCCAAACAGGACGGTTTGTCCAACAGTCTACTTCATAAACGTGTCCAATCAAGTCCGCCTCGATAATTTCCCGTGCTTGCCGAATGCCATCACTCGAGGAGCCCTGGTTGCCCATTTGGGTGACAATGCCCTTCTCTTCGGCCACTTCGCGCATCAAACGTGCTTCTGCAATGGTATGCGTCAAGGGCTTTTCCACATACACATGCTTTCCAGCGCGCATAAACGGCAAAGCCGCCACAGCGTGCGTATGGTCGGGCGTCGCGACAAAGACGGCGTCTAATTTATCCGCATGGGTTTCGTACAACTTTCGGAAATCCCGGTAGGTCTTCGACTTGGGGTGTGCCTTATAGGAATCCGCGGCAGCCTCATCATTCACATCCGCAAAGGCCACAAATTTGACTTTTCCGGTTTTATGCAGGCCTTGCAGCACGCCAGCGCCACGCCCTCCAACGCCAATACCCGCCATATAAAGGGTATCGCTAGGGGCCGTGTAGCCTTTGCCTAAGACAAAACGGGGAACAATGGTAAAGGCGCCTGCTGTGAGGGCCGATTTCTTAATAAAGTCGCGACGGTTCATAGGGTATGTTTTGTGTCCCTATAAGGTAGCGAAAAGAAGTGCTCGGGCTTCGCCCTCGCGCTAGGGGGCTAGAGAGCTAGAGAGCTAGGGTGCGCCTGCGGCGCGCTAGGGGACTCAGGCTTCGCCTTCGAGCTTGGAAGCTAAGCGGCCGTTGGACAGACCCCAACAAACCAACGAACGTTCAAACCAACAAACAAAACGCTTAAACCCTTTTACTCTTTTACCCTTAAACCCTTAGACGCTCCCTACTCCACCGTAGGAGGTTACCCCATACAAACCAATTTTCTTACCCCCAATTACTCTGGGGATGTCTCACGATTTGTTTCATTTTAACCACCACTATCTTGAGTAATAACCACAACTCTCTTGAGTTCACAATCAGGGTCAATTTTTCTCCCCCAGACCACACCATTACTTACAATAATTCCCTTTTTAATCCTACCACCGTCATTTTCATCCTTGAACCTCCCGTGATAAATCACTCTTCCATCTTTTGTTTCTTCCTTCCCGTAAATTTCACATTCATCTCCTTGAGTTAGAACTATTGTCTGACGACCCGACCCGTTTAACCCCAGGTGTACAATCACATCTTCATCAGAGGTAACAACCACTTTACACTGTCCCCACCCAACGAAGGACAACAAGAGGAATAGTGATATGAGGATGGGTTTCATTAATCTATAATTGGTGTCCCTCTAATCTACACCAAATTGGAACCACCTCATTAGAGATTCTTCAACCTCAAGAGGTACTATTTCTTTGTGAGTTCCCCTCTCCTTTAACGTCAGGTCAGGTAGAACTTACTTTAGTTTGACCTTCATTTTGATTTGGACAAATGTTGTTCGGAATATGGGTCATAGTTGGTTGTAAACGGATACAAATGTTTACTGGTTGACTTGGATGTCCATTTCACTTAAACGAAGTTCGTCCAACCTCATCAACCTCTCCTCTCGGACATTTCCCTTCTTATAGATTCCAAATACAATCACATTCGTAAAGGTCTTCCCAGTAGGAGATTTTAACCCTCGTTCATTGAAGAGATTACTAATCCTTCTATACCCCAAAGGGGTAAGATGACACTCCTTTAAAGACCTAATTTCGGTATACAAATAGGTCTGGTAATCGGAATAAACACTCTTCCATAGGTCAGTTGTAATAACTGATAATGAGAATGTTATGGTGTAAATTCGGGGGTAAGAATTTCGGTTTTGTATTACTACTCCACCGTAACCGACTTCGCTAGATTCCGCGGTTGGTCGACGTTACAGCCGCGCAATACGGCGACGTGGTAGCTCAACAGCTGCAGAGGCACCGTGGTTAATAGCGGGCTCAAGCAGTCCAAGGTATCTGGAATCTCAATCACGGCATCAGACAGTGCACGTACTTCCTTTTCCCCTTGACCAATCACAGAGATTACTCGGCCTTTCCGCGCCTTGACTTCCTGCACATTAGAAACGAGCTTTTCGTACATATCTCCTCTTGGGGCGACAATCACGATAGGCATTTGCTCATCGATGAGCGCAATAGGGCCATGCTTCATCTCAGCGGCAGGATAGCCTTCCGCATGGATATAACTAATTTCTTTCAGCTTAAGCGCCCCTTCAAGGGCTACGGGGAAATTGTAGCCCCGACCCAAAAACAAGGCGTTGCTACTTTCCACCATTTCTGCAGAGAGGGTCTTGATCTCGGCATCCAAATGGAGCATCGATTCAATTTTTCCCGGGATGCGCTCTAATTCTTGGGCAATTTCTGCACATCGTTCCGCAGAGAGATGACCTTTGGTTTGACCAATGTGCATAGCGACTAACGTGAGCACCGTAACCTGCGCAGTAAACGCTTTGGTCGAGGCCACCCCAATTTCCGGCCCAGCATGCGTGTAAGCCCCAGCATGGGTTTCACGGGCAATGGAAGATCCAACCACATTGCACACTCCGAAGACCGTGGCCCCCGCTTGTTTTGCCATTTTGATCGCCGCCAAGGTATCCGCTGTCTCGCCGGACTGTGAAATCGCAATGACTATATCTTTTGGTCCAATCACTGGATTCCGGTAGCGGAACTCCGAAGCATATTCCACCTCAACAGGAACACGGGCTAAATCTTCAATCAAATATTCTCCAACTAGGCCTGCATGCCAAGAGGTTCCACAGCCAATGATCAATATTCGCTGAGCTTCCATCAGTGCATCGTGGATGCTATCCAGACCGGCCATTTTTACCTGACCTGTTTTGAGGTTAACACGCCCACGGACGGTATCTCGAATGCTCTTGGGTTGCTCAAAAATTTCCTTGAGCATGAAGTGCTCATAGCCTCCCTTTTCAATACTATCCAGATCCAACTTTAGTTGGTGAATGGTGGCGTCCACCGGAAGGTCCGAAACAATTTGACGGACGGAAACCCCTTGACGAGACACCACGGCCATTTCTCCGTCTTCGAGATAAATGACTTTCTTGGTGCTATCCAAAAACGGCGTCGCATCAGAGCCCACAAAGAACTCATTGTTTCCTAGACCCAAAACGAGTGGGGAGCCCAAACGAGCCACGACCATGGCGCCCGGTTCATCTTTGGATAAGACGGCAATCGCATAGGCGCCTACCACCTCATTCAAGGCCAATCGCACGGCCTGGTCCAGACTAACCTCCTCTTTGTCTTGGACATATTCGATGAAATTCACCAATACCTCCGTATCAGTATCACTATGAAACACATAGCCAGCCTTTAGGAGTAATTCTTTCAGGGCAGCAAAGTTCTCGATGATGCCGTTGTGCACCATCACTAAACGGTTTGAATTCGACGCGTGAGGATGCGAATTTGGGTCATTCGGCTCCCCGTGGGTTGCCCAGCGCGTATGTCCGATGCCCAGGGTAGCTTGTGGGACATGCTTGCCCATTCGCGCTTCGAGATCGGCAACTTTGCCTTTGCATTTGTGAATTTCTAGGTGCCCATTAAACAAGGCAATCCCCGCGGAATCGTATCCACGATATTCTAAGCGCTTAAGACCTTGAATCAGTATTGGGAATGCATCACGCGTCCCGAGATAGCCGACGATGCCGCACATAACTTCTTTGCTTTGGTGGCTAACCTGGTGAAGGTTAGCGAGGTTTGGTTACGTACAAATTTAAGCGAATTGGATCCATTGGGTCCAAATTGCCATTGAGTACTGCCCGAGCCGCCGAAGAGGACATGCGGTCCGGAACCAATAAAATTTTTGCTTCAGCGCTGTCTTTTCCATTCAGCCATTGCTGCACAAACTTCGTTACTTCCAGTGTGTACGCGCGATCGCGGAGGACCGAGCTCACCACCAAATCACCGCCCGGGTTTCCATTGAGGTATTCCGTCAGCAGACGGCGCTGATTGCCGTAGGTTAAAAAGGCATTTAATTTGACCGGCGTCGCATAGCTCAGCGCAGAGCCTTCCCGCACCGGAATGCGCAATTCTGCGTAGTTCACGAAGTAGTTGGAGTCCTTTAGGTCGCGCAAGCCTNCCAAATCCACCACGGTCATGGAGTCCTTTAGGTCGCGCAAGCCTNCCAAATCCACCACGGTCATGGCTCCGCCCATCCCTTGGATATAGGTGGTGATTTCCCCATTGGTACTGTCTTGGGCGTCCAAATCAAATTGGGCTTGGCTCTTATCAAACGAGAACGTGTTGACCGAATTCACCACATTCCACGCGAGCAGGTCATACACTCCATAGCCTGGGCCCACCGTGTCGGCGCGCAAGCTATCATTGGTGAAGAAGAAGCGAACCCGCATATCTTGATCCCCAGGAGAAAATTGATAGATGGCTTGATTCCCTGCGAGGCCTTCGACATATAGCCCCCGGAAATAGGCTAGGAAATTGGTGTTGCTGTCAAAGTTGCCGCCACTCGAATCTGCAGCCGCATCGACTATGGCCGATTGGAAGAAGGCGCGATTGAGTCGCAGTCCGATGACCTCATTGGGCACGACCATGCCAGAAACTCGACGTTTCACTCCCGGCTTGGGCTGAATCACCGTGTCCACCAAAACGCTTGACCCCGTAAACACGCTGTGCGCATAATAGAGGCTGTCGCTTATAATTTTTTGATCCAATTGGCTCACCTTAATCCCAAAAGGTGCTGCGGTATCCCCATAATATCCCACAAAAGGCAGGTACATGAATACCGAATCCACCTCGGCATTCTCTCCAAAATTTGGATTGACAGTACTGAGGATAAGCTGGGTAGCAAAATTTGCGGTGGCCTCTCCAAATACTGGATCGACATAGGATCCCAGCATCAAGTAGGAAGGCTTTAAGGTGACCAGCGAATCAAAAGCTTCCGTGTGTGTTTGGATGGGCACCGAGGTGAGTGTTCCAATTTTCAAGGAATTCTGATCGACAAAATCAAGACCAATTTCACCTGTATTCCGCTCGCATGAAGCCAATCCAAGTAAGGCAAAGCCCAAGGCAAAGCAGAGAGTACGCATCTGAATTTTATGCAAAAAGTGACTCGTAGAAGGCATCTAGGGCCCCTGGATCCGTCAAGAAGGCAGAGCCATCTTGCACGGGAACGCCCGCTGCGGCGGCCGCATCCAGTTGAGCTTGTGGCACATCGGGGGTCATTTGAAGAACCGCATCGACCTGTGCCACCGCACCTGCGTAGAGATTGTCCACGGTGGGATTTTTGAAGGCTTCCATATCCTTCACTCCGTCAAACTCCATGCCGCGGGGTAAGCCATCATCGAGGCTTCCTTCAAAACTGTCACCAAAAAGACTGTAAACCAACTTGGTATCCTTGAAATGAGGGTCGTCCGCATTAAATTGACGGATATATGTTGGCATTGGCGTGCTCATCCAGCCCATAAAGTGGACTACGTCCGGTTGCCAACCCAACTTTTTGATCGTTTCAATGACGCTCTTAGAGAAGAATAAACTGCGCTCTCCATTGTCCTTATAGAACTTGTTGTCCTTGTCAACCCACGTGCCCTTACGCTTGAAATAGTCCTCATTGTCAATGAAATAGACTTGGATTCGAGCACCGGGGACGGAAGCTACTTTAATGATGAGTGGTTGATCTAAATCATTGATAACCACATTGATACCGCTAAGACGAATCACCTCATGCAATTGATGGCGTCGCTCATTAATGGCCCCAAAGCGCGGCATGAAGACGCGAATCTCATTGCCTTGCTCATTCATTTTCTTAGGGAATGCCAAACCAGCCTTGGATAGCGTACTATCTGGAAAGTAGGGCTTAATCTCATGTGAGATGTAAAGGATGCGTCGTTTCGCCATTGCTGCAAAGGTACGAAATTTTGCCTCTAGCGCTCATTTTCCGGCATTCTCGCGGTAGTTTTAGCCCCTGTTTATGCATATTTCACGGCTTTCTTCTCAATCTGAATGGCATCGCTTTCGCGAAAGCCATGCCTCGACCGCCAAAATTGGCTTTGTCCCAACCATGGGGGCCTTGCATTCCGGCCACCTCGCCTTAGTCAAAAAAGCCCTAAGTGAGTGTGATCTCGTTGTAGCTAGCATCTTTGTAAACCCCACCCAATTCAATAATCCAGCAGATTTCGAGGCCTATCCACTGGATTTAGAAAATGACTTAGCCGCCCTCGAGTCCGTGGGTTGTCACGCCGCCTATTGTCCCCGTGTGGAAGAGATCTACCCCCAGGGACCCAAATCGGAAGAGCTTGACCTCGGTGGATTAGACCAAGTACTCGAAGGTGCCCTACGCCCGGGACATTTTCAGGGAGTGGCTACCGTCGTCCATCGGTTGTTTGATTTGCTCCAAGTGGATCGCGCCTATTTTGGACTCAAAGATTTCCAGCAGGTAAAGGTCATCGAGAAGCTCGCACACGGGCGCGGAGGCACCCCCGTCATTGTTCCCTGCCCCATTGTCCGTGAACCCTCCGGGTTAGCCATGTCCTCGAGAAATCGCCGTTTGACATCCGATCAAAAAGCGGCCGCCGCTGCCATTTTTGCCGCACTGCGCTTTGCCGAAGAAGAGTTGCAGCTTTTCCCGGTTCCGCCCCGGGCACTCAAATTGGAAATGCGCAAAATGATTCAGGCCAGTGGCCTACTTCAGGTTGAATCCATAGATTTTGCCTTGGCCGAAAGCCTCACGCCCATCACCGATGGAGAAGCCCTTTTGGACCGGTATCCCGAAGGGGTCCAAGCCTTCATTTCTGCCTATGCTGGCGAGGTTCGGCTCATTGATACCCACCGCATTGTAGCCCGAGGCTACCCCGTCCCTGAGGAGGATTAATCCTCCGAATTCCCGCCTTTTCGATCCTATGAGGCACGCGAAATTGGCTGGGAAAGCTCGTTCGCAGCGCGTACTTTTGCGCCGCAATGACGATCGAAGTACTTTACAGCAAAATTCACCGCGTCCGGGTCACCGGCGCCGACCTCAACTACATTGGCTCCATCACGATTGATCGGTCACTCGCCCAAGCGGCCAAGCTCGTCGAAGGTCAAAAAGTGAGCATTGTCAACATCAATAACGGGGAACGGCTTGACACCTATGTCATCTACGGGACGCCCAACAGTGGGGAAATTACCCTCAATGGCCCCGCCGCGCGAAAAGTGCAAAAAGATGACCTCATTATCATCATTTCCTATGCGTCAATGACGGTGGAAGAGGCGAAATCCTTTCAGCCCGTCGTACTTTTCCCAGACGAATCTAGCAATCTTCTGAACTAACACCCTATGGCAAAATTTGCACTCCCCGGATGGCTACGAACGACGGGGTTTGCCGTTTTCGCCTTGGCCCTTTTATACTTTGCTTTTGACGGCGTGGACCTTCAAGCCGTATGGTCCTCGGCACGGGAAGCGCAATGGGGCTGGATCGCATTAAGTGTCGTCCTTGGCTACATCGCCGTGCTGAGCCGAGGCAAGCGTTGGACCTATGTGCTGAGTCACCTGGGGCATCATACCACGATGTGGCGCGCAGTGCACGCCACGGGCGTGGGCTACCTGGTCAATATGGCCATCCCTCGTGCAGGCGAGGTCGCCCGCGCCACAGCGCTCAATCGTGCGGACAAAATCCCTGTGAACGTGCTGATTGGCACCATTCTGATAGAACGGACCATTGATTTAGTCATGATGGCGGGCCTCCTAGGCGTAGCCTTTTTGACTGCGTCGGATGAATTGACCTCCCTCATGGACCTGACCCAAGGTGAAACAGATTCCCAGGCCGGTCCAGGGATCCCTTGGGGTTCCATTCTTGGGGGCATCGGCCTGGTGTTGGGTTTGCTCTCATGGATCTTTCGTGGCCGAATTGTGCAGAGCGCCTTTTACGCGAAAGTCCAAAACTTCCTCTCAGGGATGATGGAAGGGATTCGTGCGGTGGGCCAACTCGAAAACAAATGGGCCTTTTGGGGGCATACCTTCTTCATTTGGGGCTGCTACTATGTCATGGTCTACGTATGCTTTTATGCCCTTCCGTTCACGAGCAATTTTAGCCTCGCCCAAGGGTTATTTGTCATGATGGCTGCAAGCCTTGGCGTTTTAATTCCCGTGCCAGGTGGAGTTGGCGCCTACCACTACCTGGTCGCAATGGCCCTCGTAGTCTTGGGCCTCCCTTATGCTCAAGGCCTAGCCTTCGCTACCATTGTCCACGCGGCCCAAGCCTTTATGCTGATGAGCTCGGGAGTAATTGGTTTGATTGGTTTATCCGCAAGAAAAGGCCGAACTTCCTAACATGGCAAAGACAAAAAAGGCCTGGTTCTGTCAATCATGTGGCGCCCAACATCCTCAGTGGATGGGGCAATGCAAATCATGCCATGCTTGGAATACCCTGGTGGAAGAAGTCCTCGAACGGGAAGCCCCAACGGCTGTCTGGGCGGATTCATCCCAAGGAATCGACCGAGCCAAGGCCATGCCCCTATCCGAGGTGGATCGGCACGCGGAAAAGCGCCATCCCACTGGAGATGTTGAGTTAGATCGCGTCCTCGGAGGCGGACTCGTCCCAGGCAGCTTGGTGCTTTTGGGTGGAGAACCTGGAATCGGCAAATCCACCTTGCTTCTTCAAATTGCGCTTGGCCTTGGGGAACGTGTCCTCTATGTGAGTGGGGAAGAAAGTGCCCAACAAATTCGCATGCGTGCAGAGCGGGTCGGCCTTCAAGGCAAAGGCTGCCATGTCCTTGCCGAGACCTCTACCTCCAAAATACTGCAGTCTGCAGAGCAGATTAACCCCTCGGTGCTCATTGTAGACTCGATTCAAACCGCCCACAACCCGCAGCTTGATTCTGCTGCCGGATCTGTATCTCAGATACGAGAGGCCACCGCTGAATTCTTGCGGTATGCCAAGGCTCGACATGTCCCCGTCATCCTGGTGGGGCACATTACCAAGGATGGTCATTTGGCCGGCCCTAAAGTCCTCGAGCACATGGTAGATGTCGTGCTGCAATTTGAAGGCGATCGGCACCACCTTTTTCGCATGCTCCGCGCGTTGAAAAATCGCTTTGGAAGCACGCAAGAATTGGGGATTTACCAAATGAATGGACAGGGTCTACAGGGGGTGGCCAATCCAAGCGGTCTCCTACTTGGGCAGCGAGAAGAAGGCCTCAGCGGTTCGGCCGTTGGCGTTCCTTCCGAAGGCATGCAGCCCCTCCTCGTGGAAGTTCAAGCCCTGGTCAGCTCAGCTGTCTATGGAACCCCCCAGCGCGCTTGCACCGGCTTTGACACCCGACGTCTGAACATGTTACTTGCGGTCCTTGAAAAGCGCTGTGGATTCCGCCTGGGGGCCAAAGATGTATTTCTGAATGTGACTGGGGGCCTACGTGTTGAGGATCCAGCCCTTGATTTGGCCGTTTGTGCCGCTATTTTATCAAGTAATGCCGACATCCCAATCCCTGCTGGAATGGCCTTTGCGGCAGAAGTGGGACTAGGTGGAGAAATTCGCCCCGTCCATCGTCTGGAACAGCGCATCAATGAAGCCGGCAAGTTGGGATTTGACCATCTGTTTTGTGCGCGGCAAAACGGAATTAAAGCAGGACTCCACCAAGGCGTCCAAGTCGTCCCTGTGCGTCAAATGGAAGACCTCGTGCGCGCGCTATTTGGCTAGCGCGGCGCCGATTAATTGCCTACCAAATTCACTAATTCGTCCAAGTTCGGTGTAATAATGATTTCAGTCCGGCGATTGCGCGCTTTGTTTTCTGCGTTGTCATTCGGCGCCACGGGCATGAACTCTCCACGGCCTGCCGCTTGGACACGCTGGGGCTCAATCCCTTTATTTACAAGGATTTTCACGACAGATGTGGCGCGCATCACGCTCAAGTCCCAGTTGTCTTTGACGGAGGTCTTTCCATAGTAGGCATCATCATCGGTGTGCCCTTCAACGGCAATCTTGAGATCTTTATTTTCTGCTAGGACTTTGGCTAATTGACCAAGCGCCGTAGCCCCATCGGTTTGTACATCCCAGGAGCCCGAAGCAAACATTAAGCGGTTATCCAAGCTTACATACACTTGACCATTGCGCATAGATACCGTCAGTCCACGATTTTCAAAACCAAGGAGTGCGTCGGCAATGCGCTGACGGAAATAGGCTGCCGTGGAGTCCTTGCGTGCGAGCAAGCTTTCCAATTCATTCACTCGCGCCTCGCGTGCCTTGAGGGCATTGCCCACCGCAATCAAGCGGTCTTGCTCTCGTTTAAGCGAGTCTTCTTTACTGGCCAAACGTTGAGCGATTTTTTCCATCTGCTCCAGCATGGCCTTGTTTTCGCGCAGATTCGCCGCCGCCAGAGAATTGTTGTTTTTCAATGCGTAATCGTAGTTGGCCTCCAAATCCTTGTAGGAACGAAGCAACTTGCGATACTGCCCGCCTTGAGCCGTCGTATCGCGAAGTAATGAAGTAAACGCTTCATCGATCCGTGCGCGCTTGGCCTCACATTCGACCAGGGCGGTAGCTGCCTTGTCGCTTCGAACCTTAAGGGCTTCATTTTCAGCGACGACTTGGTCATAGCTTGATTGAAGTTCGGCATGCACCTTGGGAGATACACAAGAAACCGCCAAGGCGGCAGGAAGGGCAGCAAGAAGTAGAAGTCGAAATACAGAACGCATAGCGAAGGGGTCAGGTTTATTCAAAGGTAGTCGGCAAATCCCATTCCAAAAGCACGGGACAATGATCTGATAGGTAGGCTTGACTCAGGTGGACGCAGCGCCGTGCCGCTTCCACCGCATTTGGACTAAGCCAAAAGCCATCGATGCGCCAACCAACATTTCGCTCACGGGAGCGCGACTGCATACTCCACCATGTATAATGGGCTCCATCGGACTGAAACAAGCGAAAGGCATCGCGCCATCCCGCCTCGTGCAATTGATCAAGCCACGCCCGCTCTGGNGCACTGAAGCCTGGCACGCCATCCAAGCGGATCGGGTTGTGAATATCGATGGCATGGTGNCACATGTTCCAATCGGCCCCGACAATAATCGGCTTGCCCTCTTTTTCGAGGGCATCGAGGTAATTCCTAAATGCTTGCAGAAAAGCCAACTTGAGGATCTGACGCTCCGGCTTAGAGGCGCCGGAAGGGAAGTAGGCATTGACCACCGTGCATTCCGGATAATCTACGCGCAGCACGCGTCCTTCTGAGTCAAATGAAGGACTGCCCATTCCATTCAACACACGCAACGGGGCTTGTTTTGCGACTATAGCCACCCCAGAATACCCTTTCTTTTCTGCTGCATGGAGGTGGGTCCAGAAGCCCGGAAAGGTTTGGGCTAAGAACTCCCTATCGTCAAAACGAACCTCTTGAAAAAGAAGAAGGTCCGCTTCAGTGCTTTCCCACCAGCGGACCAATCCCTTCTTTATGCTGGCCCGAATGCCATTTCCATTCAGGCTAATAATGCGCATGCCTTCGTCTTAGTTGAGGGCCAAACGCGCCTCACCAATTTTTTCATTCGCCGAATAGACATCCAAGCTATACGTGCCTGGAGCAAGGTCGGTCTTCACATTGAATACAATGCAACATCCTGTAGGCTCGCCATTGAATTGCACCACTTGAGAAGCGGAGTACAGGATGGTTTCGCCATTCACCACCATGGTGCGGTCTTTTCCCTCTGCCGCCAACACACGTCCATCAGGCGTGTTAATGCGCAAGTACAAGGTGTATTCTCCTTTGGTAGCTACGAGGTTCTTAGCGATGGTCATGCAGGCCTTCATGCGGTTGGACTTNCCGGCTGAGGTGCTTGGCTTTTCGACGCCTTTATTGTTCACCTTATANGCCGAAGCTTCGATGCTACTCAGTTGCAATTTGGACGCTTTGGCCACTTCGCCCGAAAGCTGGCTATTCGTTTCGGTTAGAACCACATTCTTGCCTACTTCCTCTGTCAGGTCTGTAGCAATTGAATCTTTGACTACGACCAAGGAGGCGTAGGCTTGATTCACCGAATCAACTTGTTCCGTCAAGCGAGCAATCTTCTTTCGCAAAGAGAATACTTCGCCACGCATGCTTTTCAGCTGAGAGGCCGAAGCTGCATTGATGCGCTCAACTTTCTCGATCATGGCATTCAAGCGAGCAGTTTCTTGGGCAATGAAACTATTCAAACTGTCGTTTGCAGAGGTTTGTGCCGCCAAATCGCGCTTGTAATCCTCTAGTTGAGTAATAAGTGCGGCTTTCTCTTCTTCCAAATCGTTGACCTGGTTCGTTTGGGTAAGCGCAAAGTATGCGAGGGCCGCTACGAGGGCGATAAGAAGAAAAATAATGTTNCGTTGGCGTTTAGCTGACGATTCTTGGCTCATGATACAGAGATATTTGGCTACAAATGTACTTTTTCTATCGCTCTTTTTTGGATAAAATATGCCCTAGATCTTGCATTTCATGCCCCGCTGAGCTCCTTGGATCCGAAGATCAGCTCTGCTCAACCTGTTCTGATCGGCTTTTAGCCTCCATCATCGCTAAGCGAGAAACCATTCCCAGTTGTGATAGCGCGGAGGCTTGGATGGATTTTGACGCCCTCCAAACCTATATGCATCGAATCAAATTCGATTCCCATCCAGAGCTCGCCTTCTACCTAGGAAAGGCATATGCCCTGCACACCCCATGTCCCCTTGTAGATGCCTTAGTTCCTGTACCTCTATCCGCCCAGCGCCGCAGAAAGCGCGGATACAATCAGTGCGAGTGGATCTGCCGAGGGCTTTCCTCTGTCTGGGGGCTCCCCATTTGGAAAGATGCCCTGATAAAATCCCATCGCGCAGCCCAGGCCCAACAAAACAAAGCGCAACGCGCCATGCACATGATGGATGCCTTCGCCCCAGGCAGGCCCATCCCTAAAGGCTCAAGCCTTCAGCTTTGGGATGACACCTGGACCACGGGGGCCACGCTCAATGCCGCCGGCTGGGCCCTGCGAGCTGGCGGGGCAGGCCAAATCCATGCGCGAACCTTGGCGTCAGAATAAAAATCCCCCGCCCTGAAACCAGGACGGGGGATGGAGCGTCTGCGTTAAGACGTTTTGTGTTTATCGCTCAAGCACGATGCGGCGTACGCTGCGACCCGCATTGGTCTGAACTTCTACTAAGTAGACTCCCGCAGGGGTCTTACTAAGGTCGAAGCTTTCGCGCACTACGCCAGCGTCCGCATGGCGCATGCTTTGGCTAACAACCGCGCCGGTCAAGGTGACAATCCGGAAGGATACATCTTCTGCATCCAAGTGGGTGAACTCCACCGTGAATTGACCTGCTGTCGGGTTCGGGAATAGGCGGAGGGACGTCAAGTTGAGATCGTCCAAGCCTACCGTGAAGTATACTGTATCCGCTACGATGCCACATGCATTGGAAGCGACCGCCACAGCGAAGGCTGCACCGTTCGTGCCAAATGTTTGCGTGACTGCATCTCCACCTTGAATCGCGCCATTCGAGAACGCCCAGCCTACGGTGTCTTGACCGCTCGCATTGGCCGTGAACGAAATCGTTACAGGGTTCATGCTGATTACTGTGAAGTTCGGGTTCAACGTGGGCAGCGGGCCTGCAGCCGTGGTGAAGGAAACCGCAGTGCTCCATGCACTGGTGGATGTTCCACCACAGATGTCCTGAACCATTACTTCGTACGTCGTGCCTGGCATCAAGCCAGTCATGGTTACCGAACCAGAGGCTGAGGTGTTTACCGTCGTGCCTTGACCCGTGGTAAATCCTGCAGGACCATATTCAATGGTCGAACCGGTCGCTTGGCTTCCTGAAGTCCATGTCACCGTAGCGGTTGTACATGCAGGGGCTGACACAGAAATGCCCGTAGGAACACCACAAGGAGAACATTGAGGAACAAAGTTTCCAAGAACTTGGTACGCCAAAAGGCCCGTGCCTGGGGTATGACTCGCCACAGTATCACCGAATGGACCAACCAAATCAAAGCCCACTTCTGTCGACCAAGAGCCAGGGTTCCAAACAATCACACGCGCAGAATCTCCCGCACAGAAGTTTGACGTTTCCGTATTGGCACTTCCCGAAGTGAAGGTGGTTCCAAAGTAGAAGATCGGAGTCCAGCCGGTGCTAGATTTCTGCTCAACAAGGATTTCTGCCCCGTTCCATCCGTCACCGTAGGAATCAATCTCATACATTGTAAACGTACAAGAGTTCGCAGGAGAACAAAGGGTCGTAGTAACAGAAACTGGTCCGGCCCATCCAGAGAAGTCATTGGCACCACAGGAGTCGCGCACATACACATCATAGGTTGTTCCGGCAGTCAAACCATTGATCGTATAGGTAGAACTCACATTGTGAGCAATCGTACCCGTCACTGAGCCTGTACCGGTATAGAATCCGGCAGGTCCCCACATCACACAACTACCCAACGGGCTACCTGGGCTCGTCCAAGAGACGTCCGCAGAATTGTTGGTAACGGTTCCAGCTGCTGGAACTGGATCAGGACAGGTTGGAATGGCTTCTACCAAGAAGTTATCGAAGTAAACATCCGGGCCATAGCCTGAATTTCCGATAAACTTAAAGATTACATCCGATCCTGTGTAGGACGTTGGCAAGTAGGCCAGCTCATTCACCATGGGTCCAGGAGTGGTAGTACCTGCGCCCGTGCTATTGAAATTGGCACCGATGAGGTTGATGATGGTATCCCAAGAACTCGACGTGGTTGGGCGCGCCAAAAGAATCAACTGATCATTTGGATAGAAGGTCATGTACTGGTGACTCCAATCAAACGATGCTTGGGCATTGGCGGAAATAGTCACTGGACGCGAAGTCAATTCAGCAAAATTGCCTGAGGTCCAACCCCAGAAATTACCTCGCATACTGTAGCCTGCGCCATTTGAATAACTCGCAAATTGCTTGGTACCACCAAGTGGGTCCCAACATCCGAGAGGACTGATATCAAAGTTCTCTAGGTATGGCATCGAAGCGGCCAAACATGCTGTAGTAAAGTTGACAGGTCCCTGCCATGGGCCAATATTTCCTGCACCACAGCTATCTGCCACCCAAACGGTGTAGTTCGATGCAGAAGTCAAGCCCGTAATCGTGTAGGTGTTACCGGTCGCCAAAACCATGTTGGGAATCGTTCCTGTACCAGGGTTAAATCCTGAAGGACCCCATGCAACATAGGAACCGGTGGTCGTCGGTGCGCCATGCGCCCACGCAATCAAAGCCGTTGTGGTCGATGGGCTGGCCGAAACGTTTTGCGCTGGCAAACATGTTGGCTGGACTTCGTAATGGAAATCATCAATACCCACGTCATACCAAGTTCCACCGATCATACGCAATGCCACGTGATTATGGCCGGTTGGAACATTCGGGAATGCTACGGTGTACTCGTCCCAAAACTCTGTCAAAGCCAATGTGTCCACCGCAATGAATGACCCAGGATTACTCGGGGTAGTCATCGTTCCAACAATCAACTGAATTGGGCTCCAGTTGTACAACTTGTTGGCGCGAAGTCGAATTTGCGCCCCGTTGCCTTGCAAGTCACCAAACATGGGCGAAATGGCGGTCACATTCGTCGCCGATCCCGAAGACATAAGCAGATAATGTGGAGAGGAGTATGCCGCCACATTCCACGTTTGAGGAAGCAGAACGGACCAAGAGTTTCCAGTACCTGTGGCAGACATCGTCCAACAGCTCGGAGCATCACCTGGAGTCGCTAAATCCCAGTTTTCACTGTAGCCAATGGTCGTGTTGTACGGTGAGCAAAGGGTGGTAAAGCTGAATGGACCAACCCAAATGCTGTTGCCATTTCCTTGGCCCGAACAACTGCGTAAAACGTAATAATCATAGGAGGTATTTCCGTTGAGGCCGTTCAATACATAGGAAGACGACGTCGCCGTGTCCATGAATCCTGTGCCCTGGGTGAAGCCATTTGGACCCCACTCAACCACAAAAGTGCTACCTGCACTCACCCACGAGAGGGTAGCAGAGGTATCGCTAACTCCAAGTAGACCGAGACCAGTAACCTCTGGACATGTCGGTTGCTCTTCAATATTGATGTCATCCACCCACGCATTGTTCCCCCAGTTGGAGAAACCTACCCAGCGGAATTCAGCAACCTGACCGTAATAGGTTGCAGAGTCCAGATTCACTGTTTCTTGCACAAACGTTCCCGCGGCATTCCACGTAGCTCCATCGTTTGAATTAAAATTGGCGCCTGATTTACTCCAAAGGGTATCCCATGCGGTAGATCCAGAAATGCGGGCCAAAACAGCCAAACGCTCATTCGCCCAGGTGCTCGCCAAGTGAGACCACTTGAACTTGACCCGTGCGAGGGCGTTCAAGTTGATCGGCGCCGTGGTCATGTAGCCAATTCCACCAGACTGCCAGCTATTNCCCATGTCAGCCATGGCAGAGCCTGCGCCCGAAGAGGTCCATTGCTTGTTGCCCCCCGTGAGGAAGAAACAGTTTGGTGGCCAGTTAGTAAAGTCTTCTGTGACTGGCAGGGACTGCGTAACACAAGGCGTGCAAATTTCAATTGGTCCACTCCACCAAGAGGAACCATTTCCTGCTGCCGTACAGTTTTGACGAACGTAGAATTCGTAGCATGTATTCGCAGATAAACCGCTGATCGATGCCGTCGTTCCAGAAACGGTGACCGTCGTGCCCGTTCCTTGGGTAAATCCGACGGGGCCATATTCCACTTCAAAAGTTGAACCCGCAGAGGTATACGAGAAGGTGGCTGTATTTGACGTTGCCCCGCCCGCTACCATGTAATAAGGCTGTGGACATGCGGGAGGAGGAGCAACATTGACCGTGTAGTCATGGACTTCACCATAGGTAAAAGATGAGCATGCATCCGTGGCCAAAAGAGCCGTACCACTCCATTTACAACGAAGGCGCATTCGGTGGTTACCCGTGGCCAAGGTAGCGGGTATGACCAGCGTATTGGAATATAAAACGCCTGCGGCAGGACCCGCGGCCGAGGAACTCCAAAGGTGTTCTCCAGCGTCATCAAAGTCCCCATCATTGTTGGCGTCCACCCATAAGGCAAACCACTGACCTGAATAGCCCGTTGTTACCCCTAGTTGCAACATAGCTGTTTGTTGAACATTGACCGTGTCCGAGGTGTAATCTGCAAAGCCACCCGTCGAACATCCNGTAGCCGTTTGGTTTACGTTGTTGAGCTGAACGTTGTCGAGGTAATCTCCAAACGTACACCCGGTGGTGTACAAGTTGGTGGTGCAATATGTTTGCGCCTGAATACCCAAAGTGGCTCCAAATAAGAGAACCCAAAGTGCGTACATTCGTTTCATGCGAAGGGTAGATTGTTGTTTAAGGNGTAAAAATGAGGATAAAAAGGTTTAGTTGGTTCGCCGAATTCTCACTNTGGGGGTCATTTATCTCATTTGTTGCGCTCACAACCCAATGTGCCCTTCCTGCCGCACCGGATGGTGGGCCACGAGACAAAGAGCCCCCGGTCATTCTGGAAGCCAGTGTATTAAACGGTTCTGTGAATNTTAGGGAAACCGAAGTCTTTTGGCGATTTGACGAGTATGTCGTTCTAAGTTCGCCCCAACAAAATTTTTTCAGTTCGCCCCCTTTACCTGTCGGAACGACCTATGAATTGCGAGGTAAAACGTTTAAGGTGGCTTGGCCCGAACCTCTTTTGGAGAACAGCACCTATGTCTTTCAGTGGGGAAATACGATTCGCGACTTACACGAAGGGAACGTACTCAAGGGGGTGCAATGGGTATTCTCGACCGGAAATCAACTTGATTCCGGTGAAATCCAAGGCCGTGTGGTCGATCCTTGGACAGGTGAAGGAGTCAAGGATGCGTCCGTTTGCCTCTATCCTACCCGAAGCCACTGGCATGGAGACCCCGTCCTCAATGACTCCTCTGTCTTCGCTCCCGCCACCTATGCCACCCGAACCAACGACAGCGGGTACTACACCTTTTCGTATCTGCGCACCGATACGGCGTATGCCATCCGGGCCTTTGCCGATGCCGACGGAAACAACAAACTCAGCCCGGGAGAGATGACGCCCATTGGATTCTTGGCCGACACATGGAGCCCATGGGAAAGCCCTTGGAAAGAAAGCTGGGGTCAAGTGGATTACGTGCCTCCTATTCTACTCATGGATCAAAAAGCG
>JGI26081J50195_1000320_pt1 | contig 20985 bp, 12 predicted proteins | sample SaaInl74LU_5_DNA_FD_50195 | JGI IMG/M metagenome (IMG submission 50195) | reverse complement strand
TTAGCAAGCTATGTAAATGGTCAAGTGATTAGTGTTTGCGGAGGTTTAAATAGATAATGGAAATTATTTTCTCCTATCCGTCTTGGTTTATCTTATTTTGTTTGCTTCTTGGCGCGTTGTACGCTGTAATATTGTATTACAAAAACCGTGATTTCACTCCTGAGCTCAAAAATTTGGTTTGGGTAAAAGGAGCTCTTGCGGTATTGCGCTGGATTACTGTGAGCGTGCTTGCATTTTTGCTGCTTTCACCACTTATCAAAAGTAATCACCTGGATAAAATTGATCCACGGATAGTTTTCCTTCAAGACAATAGTGAATCTCTCAAGCTAAATCTAAGCACTGAAGATTCGAGCCAATATCAAACCGAAATTCAGTCTTTACTAACGGCAATCAATGGGAAATACGACCTGGATTACTATACTTTCGATAAAGATCTTAAGCAGGATGACATACTAAATTTTAAAGGAAAAAGTACTAATATAAGTAATGCATTAGAACAAGTTAATGGACTATATTATAACCAGAATGTAGGCGCAATTATTCTTGCTTCTGATGGGATTTATAATCAAGGCGACAATCCCATTTATTCAAGTTCCGACTTCCCAATATATGCCTTGGCTTTGGGAGATACTAACCAACAAACGGATGTCAAAATTGTTGCGGTAAGAAACAACAAAATAGCTTATTTGGATGACGAGATACAAGTTGAAGTTGATCTACAAGCAAACCATTTGAAAGGAGGAAAGTATACAATTAGCCTAAGTTCAAAAGGAAATGTACTGCAAAGCAAAACATTGCCTATCTCGGAAGATTTTGATGAAACAGAAACTAACTTTACTATTAAGGCAGAAGCAATTGGCATACACCAATACACGCTTGAAATAAAATCATTTGAAGATGAGATAAGCATGGTAAATAACACTTTCGACTTCTTTGTTGAAGTAATTGACAACCGCCAAAAAATATTATTGGTGGCTAATGCTCCTCATCCGGATATTGCCGCAATAAGAAGTGTAGTTGAACTCAATAAAAACTTCGAAATTGATATTCAGTATCTCAATCGATTCCAAGCGGAATTTACGCCATACAGCCTAGTGATTTTGCATCAAGTCCCTTCTAAAAAGATAGGCGGTCAACAATTACTTAATTCAGTGAAGGCGGCAAAAATCCCTATATGGTTTATTACAGGTACATCTAGCGCTTATAAGCTTTTTAATGAAGCACAATCCATACTGTCTATTGATCCAAGTGCCGAGAATACAAATGACGCAAGTCCGCTGCTAAATTCTTCCTTTACGAGTTTTAGCATTAGCGATCATACCGCTCAAAGTTTAAAAAAATTCCCTCCTATCATTACCCCTTTTGGCAATTATAATTTAGGAGCAAGCACGATCATTGCCCTCAAGCAAAAAATCGGGTCAATCGAGACAGACTTCCCGCTGCTATGCTTTCAAGATAATTTTGGTACGCGATCCGCTGCTTTCATTGGTGATGGTTTATGGCGTTGGAAACTTCACGACTATTTAGAAAATGATAGTCATGAGGCCTTCAATGAAATAATTGAAAAAACCTTTAATTATCTGGCTTTGAAAGGAGATAAACGAAAATTTCGTGTGAATACGAACAAAAATACCTTCTTCGAAGGAGAAATGATTCAATTTGAAGCTGAATTGTACAATGAAAACTATGAGTTAGTTAATGATCCGGAAGTCAATCTAATCGTTCGCAATGAAGAAGGACAAGATTTTCCATTCACTTTCAATAAAACAAGTAAATCTTATCAATTTCAAACGAACACCCTACCCCTTGGGAACTACAGATACACTGCAATTACCAACTTTAATGGAACTAAGCAAACTGCTGAGGGAATTTTTAGCATCCAGGCTATGCAGTTGGAAGCTCTTCAAACAACCGCCAATCACAAATTGCTTAAAAAGTTAGCCCAACAAACTGATGGCTCATTTTATTTGCTCGACGAGATAAACACCTTACAAGAGGAAATAATGAACTTAGAGAGTCTTAAGCCAATGTTATACGAAAGTGTAAAGACGCAAGCACTAATCAACCTCAAAGCGCTGTTTTTCGTGATTCTATCTTTTCTAAGTATTGAATGGTTCGCGCGTAAATGGATGGGGGCTTATTAATCATTGATTATGCTTTGGGTTGAATACAAGAATGAAGTAAAGAAACTACTGCAGAATTTGTACGATTCTCGGGAGGCTGATCAGGTTTTACTGATATTAGCAGAGGAAAATCTTTCGCATTACAATAAATTAAATTTCAGAGATTTTAACTTTTCGCTGAACAAGAAGGATGTTGAAACGTTATCATTAGGTATTCAGCGATTAATTAATGGCGAACCTATTCAATATATTGTAGGTAAAGCCTGGTTTTACGATATGGAGTTTAAAGTAAACAGTTCGGTTCTCATCCCTCGTCCGGAAACGGAAGAACTTGTGCATTGGATTATTCAAGACTGGAAGAATAAAAAAGTGAATGTACTGGATATAGGTACAGGTAGCGGCTGTATTCCTTTAGCTTTAGCGAAGAATTTGGATTTGGCTGAGGTAGACGCGATAGATGTTTCGGAAGAAGCGCTACAACTGGCTAAATTAGTGGGCGCTGAATTGGCATTAGATGTGAATTTCCGTTGCATAAATATTTTAGATTCAGAACAACGCGAAGAATTAGGCACCTACGACGTCATTGTGTCGAACCCCCCATATATTCCAAATAATGAGCGCAGTGAAATGAATGATCGCGTTTTAAACTACGAGCCACATCTCGCACTTTTTGTAGACGACGAAGATCCCCTCATTTTTTACAGGGAAATTATTGACTTTGCATTAAGCCACTTAAATACTGGTGGTAAATTGTATTTCGAATGCAACGAATTTAACGCCCAAAAAGTAAAAACATTATTAGTAGCTCATGGTTTCGAAGACATCGAACTACGCCTTGATTTACAAGGAAAAAACCGAATGATTCGCGCATCTTTTATGTAAATGCGTGCTAAGTTTGTGATTATCTACCACATCCGACCCAGCCATTCGCTGATGTTTAACACAAGAATAAATCGAGGAAAAACTAGGAATTCCATGTAAATTTTCCTATCTTAAGAGTTCAGTATTATTTTTAATAAAAACAGATATATGATTGTATTTTCAAAAAAATCAGAACGATTTTTTCATTACGTAAGTGGTCAGTTTACCAAACAATTTTCTAAAACAAAGGAATTCATGCCGATTAAAGGTTTAGTCGAAGCCAAATTGTATTTTGAAAAGCCTTCAGAAGAACCCAAGTTCATTATTCAAAAAGATGAGTTAGAAGAGCAAATGATTCCTGAGGAAATTTATAGACAACTGCCAGATACTATGTATTACTTGCGTTAAGTCACGCAGTGAGCTATAAAATAAAACCCCTGTATTCGTAAAGAATCAGGGGTTTTTTCTTTTTTCAGATGTATTTTTAAAACTGAACATCAAAACCACCCTCAATATACATCGGCATATTTGGTCGCCAACCCGCTGGACGATTAGCTACTCGTTGCACATTATTTGTTAGATTGTTCCATTTCATATACACCGATAGGGCCTCATGCGCTTGAAAACGCACTAATAAATCCAACTGATAAAAGAAAGGTGTTGATGATTCATAGACTTTTTCTCCCTGACTTGGATTGGTTCGCATGAAACCGATAAGTTTACTTACCAGATTAAGGTCAAATCGTTTGTGCTCCAGGCCCATCTGTAAAAAACCTTGATGGTTCGCAACAAAGGGTAAAAAATCTCCTGATTGAACAACACCCCAAGGACCATCACTTTCAAAATTACGCTGAAATCTAGCATTTGTATAGGTGTAACTTGCGTTAAAAGGCAATCTCAACTTATCGCTAAATTTAGCTAGTAAATTATATGCAAACATTGCCTCAAGTCCATATACATTTACTTCGCCGCCATTAAACAAATCTGTACTGCCCGCTCCACCAATTGCATTAAGATCTGAACCCAATAAATTAGTATATCGGTTAGCAAAGCCAATCAGTTCATAAGCAAAACCTTTCACCATTCCTTTCGAACCAAGTTCAAAATTCCAACTCTCTTCTGGTCGTGTTTCCGGATTACTATTGGGAGGACTAAAACCTTTGTGCGCACCTAAAAATAAATAATTACGTTCAGTCAGTTCATAGTTGGCGCTCACTCCCGGCAAGAACACATTCGTTGTATTACGAATAACTTCTAAATCAGCACCTAAACGATCAGTATCTGACTTTCCATAATCATCTTTCTGGAACTTCATGGTCTCGAAGCGTAGCCCCGGATTAAAAGTAAGTTTTCCATACTTCAGGCTATACTGAAGATAACTTGCTAAAGCTCGCGCACTTTCAATTCGATTACTCTCAGAACCTGGTATCCCTTTATTTAATAACACCAGCTCATCATCGCGAAGCGAATATTCATCTACCCATTGGAATCTATCCATCTCATCTGCATGCGCTCGAATACCCCAACTAAGCAAATGGTTAATACCTCCTGTCTTAAATTTGTACGTTAAGTTAGATTGAATTCCTTTCGAGTTATACGCCCGGTTGTTGTGCTTTAAATCAAGTAGGTTAGCAGCCGTATAAAAATCGCCTCTAATCAAATTCATCTCAGCTTCAAAGCTATCGGGGTCATCAAGAATAGCTGAAATACCAAGCTTATCTGAACCATTGACAGACACCTTATCAAGCTTGAACCAATCTCTGTCAAAGCGATTGAGATAAATAGTTGTACTCACACTCATGCCCTCAATCGGTTGAATAAGATGGTTAAGTTGTATTTGGGTATGCCTACTTTTAATATTATCCAATGCGGAAGTGATGTAGCGCTGAATAGGGTTGTTTTCAAAATCATCAAGGGATAGACCGAGATAGGTTTCATTCGTATTTTCCTGAGTGTAGCCGAATTTAACCGTAAAAGATTGATAAATAGCTGCATCAGCTTTGGTATTAAATCGCAGCTTTGCTAATACATCGCCACGATCAAAGCCAGTATTAGCTCCATTCGGAAGCTCTTTAAACCCATTACTACCAAAATATGTTCCTTTCAATAAATAGCCAAAGTTTTCTTCGCTCCCACCAACAGACCCTTGCACTTTTCGCGTTAAATACGATCCAGCGGAAACACGTGCTTTACCCTCAAAGCCCTGTGGAATTCGATCAGTAATTAAATTAACAGCTCCGCCATTAGTTTGTGGTCCGTAGGCAATTTGACTACTCCCTTTTAGAACTTCCACTGCTTCGACATGATCCATACTCGGAAAAAAATAAGCCGCAGATGCCGTATATGGTGCGGGAGCAACTAAAACACCGTCTTCCATAAGAGTTATTTTACTACTACGTTCAACACCTGTACCTCGCATACCAATATTTGGACGAAGTCCAAAACCATCTTCTTGCTGTACTTGAACTCCCGGGATAGCCATCATAACTTGATTGACATCATTAGTTTCAAGTTTAGCCAAAGCCTTCTCATCTATCAAAACTGATGAAGCAGCAATAGATTCCCTGGTAAATCCAAAGGCATGAGCACCTACTCCTTGAATTTCTACCGCAGCAAGTTGATTGTAGCTGGGATTCATAAGCACTTTTTGTGGACTTTTCATCATGGAATTCACGATAAATAGCTTTTTCTCAAAACCCAAAGATTGAATTTCCAGAGTATCTGCTTCGGAAAATAACTGATAGTAGAATTCACCGGAAGCGTCAGCTACCCAGGCTTTCTTGCTGTTCCGTTGGTGAATAGTAGCAAAAGGTACAACATCGCCAGTCTCGGTTTGAATTTCGAGCTTAATGGTTTGAGCGCTTGCATTCAAACTGAGGAGAGCCGTTAGGAACAATAACACCTTTCGCATTCTTCTTATTTAGACTTATTAAAAATAAGAAACAAAACTAATAAAATATTTTATTCTAATTGGAATGAAATAAGAAAAGTTTAGACAATAATAAACCGCATTTCAATCGATCTGTAAGTAAAGGCCTTACTATACCAAAGTAAACTAAAAAGGCGAACTAAATGGCTCGCCTTTTACTTATTAGCGCCTAACTTTTTAGAACGGATAATCATTTGCCTCAATAACCGCAGCTGCTATTCGCTTACGCGCTTCAGTGGTATTAAAAGGATCGATTTTAGTAAAACGCTTTAATCCCATTAGCATCATCTTTTGCGTATCGCCTTCTGCAAATGCATTGATAGCATGACGACCACTAGCGTTGATTCTTTCCATGGCATCAGCTACATAGGTCTGAACCATATCAGCGTATAAGGAGACAGCCTCCTCACCTCTTACACTTACCATTTTCTGTACGCGTAATATCGAGGACTCAGCGGCAAACACTTCAATCAACATATCAGCCAATTCCATTAAAATCATCTGTTCGCGATCCAATTTCTGCATGAATTTCTGAGCAGCAGCTCCCGCAGCCATAAGAATTGCTTTTTTAGCTTTACCAACTGCTATTAACTCTTTTTCCAAGAAACCTGTTGGCTCATCACCAAATGAAGGAATAGCCATCAATTCGCCTTGTACTGCCATAGCTGGTTTCATGATATCTAATTCTCCTTTCATCGCTCTCTTCAAAATCGTACCTACAGCTAGTAAACGGTTAATCTCATTCGTGCCTTCAAAAATTCTGTTGATACGACTATCTCGATAGGCTCTGCAAGCCTGTGTTTCTTCTGAGAATCCCATTCCACCATGCACCTGGACGTTTTCATCAGCCACATAATCTCCAACTTCTGAACCCAAAACTTTCAAAATAGCCGCTTCAATACTATATTCATCTGCCGCTGCAATTTTTGCTTCAACTGCATCCATACCTCCAGCCATCAATTCATTCATCTTATCCTCGATTAGACCTGATGTACGGTAAACTGCAGATTCATTTGCAAAGGTGCGAATAGCCATTTCTGCTAATTTGTATTGAATTGCTCCAAATTTAGAAATAGGTAAGCCAAACTGCTCACGCTCGTTCGCATACTTCACTGCATCGCGAACACCTTCTTTACACCCACCCACCGCAAGTAATCCTAGCTTGTAACGACCAATGTTCAACACGTTAAATGCAATTTTATGCCCTTTACCTATTTCGCCTAACAAGTTTTCGCGTGGAATGCGAACACCTTCGAAAAATACCTGACGAGTAGAAGATCCATTAATTCCCATTTTGTGCTCTTCAGCATTCAAACGCAATCCCTCAGTACCTTTTTCCACCAAGAATCCCGTAAATCCACTTTGCCCTTCTAAGCGATCATCTTCTTGCACTTGAGCAAATACCGTAAACAAGTCTGCAAACCCTGCATTCGTAATCCACATTTTTTGACCTGTGATAATCCACTCAGTACCATCTTCACTTAAAACTGCCTTTGTTTTTGCTCCCAAAGCATCGGATCCCGAACCTGGCTCTGTCAGACAATAAGAAGCCTTTGCTTCTCCGGAGGCTAATTTAGGCAACCATTCTTGCTTTTGCTTTTCTGTTCCGTAATAGAGAACTGGCAACGTGCCAATTCCTATGTGTGCAGTAAATGCAACACTCCATGATTGGGCTCTTCCAAAGTGCTCGATTACAAGAGAATCCGTATTGAAATCCAGACCCATTCCGCCATATTCCTCAGGAATGCCCGTCCCTAAAAGACCTTGCTCACCAGCTTCATTTAACAATTGAATTACCTTGTCGTAATCCTTATGCTCAATAGCATCGTAGTGCGGTGCAACACGTTTATCAATAAATTCAGAGGCCATTCCTTCGAATGCCGCCTGCTCATCATTTTTATCCTCAGGAATAAACATATCATGGGGTTGAGTGTCTTTAATCAAGAACTCACCTCCTTTTAAAACCGTTTTGTTTTTTACTTCACTCATTTTTTTAGATTTTAGATATAAGACACAAGACATAAGAGCTAAGACTTTGATCTTGTGTTTCTTAGATTAAGTAATATTTATTTTAATAAAGACGATTCAATAAACACCCCCTGCTAAAACAAGTCTTATTTCTTACGTCTTAAATCTTATTTCTCTATTTTAATAGTTCGTAGATACCCGCAATTCCCTGACCGCCACCAATACAAGCGGTTACCATACCATACTTCTTATTTCTTCTTCGCAATTCATTGATAATCTGAACAGTTAATTTTGTTCCTGTACATCCCAATGGATGTCCAAGCGCAAGTGCGCCACCATTCACATTGACAATAGCAGGATCTAAATCTGGGATATTTCTTAAAACACCTATCGATTGAGCAGCAAAGGCTTCATTGAGTTCTATTAAATCGATATCACTCAATTTCATACCTGCGCGCTCTAATGCTTTTGGAACTGCTGTAACCGGGCCCATTCCCATGTATCTCGGATCTAATCCAGTTGTTGCGCTTGTTATCATACGGGCTACAGGCTCTAAACCAAGTTCTTTAACCATTTTTTCGCTCATCACCAAAACGAATGATGCACCATCAGAAGTTTGAGAGGAATTCCCTGCGGTTACCTGGCCACCCATTTTAAAAACAGGACGTAATCGACCCAGCGCTTCCATCGTAGTATCAGCTCGAGGTCCTTCATCAGCAGCCACGGTGTATGTACGCGCTTGTTTCTTACCATCTTTATAATAAACCTCTTCCACTTCAACGGGAACGATTTCATCCTTAAACAAATTCGCCGCCTGCGCTTTCAATGCTTTTTGGTGCGACTCGTAGGCAAACTGATCACTTTCTTCACGCGTAATACTATACTTTTCCGCTATGTTTTCCGCTGTTAAACCCATGCCGATGTAATAATCTGGATGATCTTTGGCTACTGTATAATTTGGAACAGTTTTAAACCCCATAGTTGGAACTAAACTCATCGATTCAGTTCCTCCAGCAAGAATACAATCAGCCATACCAGCCTTAATTTTTGAAACCGCCATAGCTATGGTCTCAACACCTGAACCACAATAACGGTTAACAGATACCCCACCAACGCTTTCAGGTAATTTCGAACGAATAGATACCCATCTACCCATCTGTAACCCTTGCTCTGCTTCTGGCACGGCATTTCCAACGATTACATCATCAATACGAGTCGGATCGAGCTCCGGAGTATTTGCTAAAATATAATCGATTACCTCTGCGGCTAAATCCACTGGTGTGGTGAACCGAAACCCACCTCTACCTGCTTTACCTACAGCCGTTCTAAATCCTTTTACTATATATGCTTCCATTTCTGTTTAAGATTTAAGATGTAAGAATTACGATTTAAGACTTACACCAGTTTGTTTCAATCATTTATTTTCTTTCGAAAGCCATTAATCATTTTAATAACTTCCTCAATTTTTTCAATCAAATTATTTAATTCATCCTTCAAAATAAGATTTAAATCATAAGACAATACCAACAAGTTAATTACTTCATTTGCAGAACCTTCAGCCATATCTAGAAATCTACTAAAATCCTTATCACTTCCTCTGCCAGATCCTTCTGAAACATTGCTCGAAATAGAAATCACTGCTCTTCTTAGCTGTGAAATCAAACCAAACTTTTCTTCATTGGGAAAATTCACAGTCAATTCATAAACTTCTTTTACCAATGCTCTGGACTTTTCCCAAACAAGTAGATTTCGGAATTTATGTTTTGCCATCTTAATTGTTATGTCTTACTTCTTATGTCTAATTTTTAATTCTTAATTCTTAATTTTTAATTCCTCAACGGTTTCCCCGTGGTTAAAATACTTTGAATACGTTCGAGTGTTTTCTTTTCACCACAAAGCGATAAGAATGCTTCTCGCTCCAAATCCAGCAAGTACTGTTCAGATACTTTTGTTGGCTGGCTCAAATCTCCACCACACATGACATAAGCAATTTTTCGTGAAATCAAGGCATCATGCTCACTGGCATATTTACCTACTTGAAAACCAGCAATGCCAGCATAAAGTGCAGCCAATCCTGTGCGACCCAGCACCATAATATCTTCGCGCTCAGCCGGACGCGTATATCCTGCTTCATACATATCAATCACTTTTTGCTTTGCTTCGGCAATTGCTCTATCTTGATTGACCACCACAACATCTTTCCTTGCATCTAACACACCAACACTAAATCCATCATGTGCCGACGTGGCAACTTTCGCTGTAGCGATGTTGGTGAAACGCTCTGAAATCTTCGGTATCATGGTGTCAGATGGGCCAAAACTATCAGCAGCTCGCAAGGCAAACTCTTTGGTTCCTCCACCTGCAGGGATCAACCCTACTCCCACTTCAACTAAACCAATGTAGGTTTCAGCCGCCGCCATGGCAGCATCTGAGTGCATTACGATTTCACATCCACCTCCTAGGGTCATACCGTGAGGAGCAGAAACCACTGGAACAGCGCTATGCCGAATACGCATAACTGTATTTTGGAAATATCGAATGGCAAAATTCAACTCCTCCCACTCCTGATCGATGGCCTGCATCATGATCATGGCCAAATTAGCTCCAGCTGAGAAATTTGGTGCATTATTACCTAAAACAATTCCCTTCCAACCTTCTTTTTCAGCGATATCTATGGCCTTATTCATGCCTTCTAAAACTTCACCACCTACGGCATTCATTTTAGTACGGAACTCTACATTCATCACCCCATCCCCCAAGTCATGTACAGTACAACCCGAATTTTTGAAAACTGGGGCTTTCTCTCTTAAATTGTCCAAAACTATAAAATTCTCTCGTCCGGGAACAGCTTTCAAGGCCTTTGCAGGAATATCGTAATACTTCAATTCACCATTTTCTACTTGGTAGAACGATTCTACACCAGCAGCTAGCATATCATCTACCCAAGAAGCTGGCGGAAAACCAGCTGCCTTCATTTTTTCAACGGTTCTAGCAACGCCAAGTGCCTCCCACTGTTCAAATGGGCCAATAACCCAACCAAATCCAGCGCGCATGGCGTCATCTATTCTATACAATTCATCTGAAATCTCAGGAATACGATTGGAGACGTATTGGAATATCATGTACGATAACTTATTCAGAAAATCTGATGCCTTATCCTTACCAGCCGCTAATACTTTTAACCGTGCTTTGAGTCCGCCGGCTTGTTTAGCTGCTGCAACAGAAGCAAATTTTGGCTTGCCACTAGGAACATATTCCATTTTTTCTAAATCGAGCTGAAGAATAACTTTCTTGCCATTCTCATCCGTGGTCTTTTTGTAAAACCCTTGCTTAGTTTTATCACCCAACCACTTATTTTCTTCCATTTTCAATACATACGCAGGCACATCAAAGGTGTCTCGCATTTCATCATTCGGACAATTGTCATAAACCCCTTTGGCAACTTTGATTAAGGTATCTAAACCAACAACATCCGCTGTACGGAATGTGGCAGATTTCGGCTTACCTGTCAAGGTTCCTGTTAAACTATCAATCTCCGAAACGCTCAACCCCATTTCCTGTTGCAATTTGAAAATCGCTGACATCGAGAATACGCCAATTCTATTCGCTATAAATGCAGGTGTATCTTTGCAAAGTACAGGCGTTTTACCTAAAAATAAATCTGCATAGTTCTCGAAGAACTTAACAATCTCCGCATCGGTCTTTGTGGAAGGAATGATTTCGAATAAACGCAAGTAACGGGGTGGATTAAAAAAGTGCGTACCACAGAAATGCTTATTAAAATCCTCACTTCGCCCTTCGGTCATCATCTCGATAGGAATTCCCGAGGTATTCGAAGTGATTAAAGTACCAGGCTTTCTGTATTTCTCTACCTTTTCAAAAACTTGCTTCTTAATATCTAAGCGTTCAACTACTACTTCGATAACCCAATCACAATCCGCAATCAAATGCATATCATCATCAAAATTTCCTGTCGTTATTCGACTAGCGAAATTCTTGTCATAAATCGGCGAAGGATTCGATTTTAGCGTCGACTGCAGGGCACCATTTACAATACTGTTTCTTTTAGCTCTATTATCCTTATCCTCCTCTTTCAAATCAAAAGGCACAATATCTAACAGAATAACTTCCAAACCGATGTTGGCAAAATGGCATGCAATCCGAGAACCCATCACGCCAGAACCCAGGACGGCGGCCTTGCGAATATGCCTTTCTTTAGCGGGTATTACTGCCTTAGCTGTTGTATTTAATTCCATATATAATCTTCCTATTTTATTTTATCGAACAAACGTTTGGTAAAAATAGGCTAAAAATGATTAAAGGCAAAATTTCAAAGAAAATTTAGTGTTAAATCTTATGTACATTTGTAAGAAAGGTATTCAATCGAAGCGGTTTCCTAACACACATAGAAACTAGCTTACACAATAAAAGACTAATTGCACGAGTTTAATGACCAAAAAAACAGATTAACATGCATAGTAGATTCAGAATCATTCAAACCCCTTGGTTTATTCTCGCTGTTCTTATCCTTCTTCTTAACGACTTTCTTTTAAAAGATTATTACCACAACTGGCTAACAGGTAAACTCTCTGATTTTGCAGGTGTCTTCATTCTCCCACTCTTCCTCAGTGTATTATTCCCCAAACAAATCAAAGCCCTGCTGATTTTCACGGCCGCTTTCTTCCTGTATTGGAAGTCACCATGGAGTGATGGATTAATCCATACCATAAACACCCTGCCGGGATTCCACTACGCGCGAGTGATTGATTACACCGACATAATCGCCCTAAGTATGCTCCCCTTGTCCTACCTGTTATTCTCTAAAAAAGAATCATTAGCAGTATGGCGCCTATCGCCAGCATTAAGTTTTAGTGTAACAAGCCTTGCCCTCCTTGCAACCAGTCAGGCGGAAAATTACGTCGAATTGGACGTAGATTACGAAATTATGGAAAATCGCAGCACTTTAATTTCTCGTATTCAAACGGATACAAGCTATTTCTACACTGACTTCGTTCAGGTCAATATCGACAGCTTCACCAATCAGTCTGACACCTCGCGTCTCTATATGTATCTCAACACCCCGAATTTGATAAAAATTGCTAATGTCTATGGTTATCTCTGGAGCATTGACTCTACCCGGACAGGCGTGCATCTTTCTGAATACACTCAACAAGGCGGAGAATGTGGATTTTTCCGGCCAAGATGCAAAGAGGCCTACGATGAAAAAATTATCGTTCAAGAAGAAATTAAAGAATATTATATCGATTTACTCTAGTGGGAAGAAATTATTTCCAGTTTAAACAGTTTCGGATTGAACAAGACCAATGTGCAAATAAAGTAAGTACCGATGCTTGCCTGTTTGGGGCTTGGTTGAAGCAAGAACTTTGCGGCAAAACCATATTAGATGTAGGCTGTGGAACAGGATTAATTTCCTTGATGCTTGCCCAAGAGAGGTCGAACCAATTAACGGGTATAGAAATCCATATGGATTGCGCTCAGCAAGCTCGCAATAACATAAGCAACAGTCCTTGGAGTGAACGCATAAAAGTTATTCAAGCAGATATTCGTCAATGGCAGGCTGACAAAAACTATGATTGCATTGTTTGTAATCCTCCATTCTTCAATAATACCTCCTTAAGTCGCAACGAAGAAAGAAATCTCGCGCGACAAACTGCTACTTTATCACCATCTGATTGGGTAAATATTCTTAATCAGGAACAGCTCCAAAATTCTGACATCTATCTGCTCCTTTCTAATAATGACGTATTAGTGGAATATCAACAAATATTAGCATCTATCGGGTTTTCACACCAGCAAACAATAAGCCTATTTGATAATGCAAAGGCATCTTGCAAACGTGTCATTCTTGTAGCGAAAAGAGTTACTTCACCTAGCTCAAGCAATCTTATAATCTACAAAAAAGCTGACGGTTCATACACAGAACAGTTCGTAGACTTACTCCGAGAATTTTATCTTCATTGCTAAGCGTAATGTAACCAAAGTCACCTTGTTTTCTTAATCATCATTTAACTTCAAGGCTCCAACTTTACTCCATAGCCTCAATTAAAACAGATGCTTGTTTTCGATTCACCGAAAGAGCATTGGTGTTTATGGATGCTTAAAAAATATATCCTACCTCACTTGTATTGGAACAAGATTATGAAGGGAGAAGACGTGTAATTTTCGATTAGGTAACTCAATCAATTATCTGGGCAAACAAGGTCTGGCAGGTTACACATAACAAGAGTTAAGCCTGAAGACTAGCTGCTTCAAGTCATACGTCTGAAATATAGTATCGGTCATATTTGGAAGCATATAGGATGTAAACATAAAACATACAGAGCCTATCCAAATCTAGAACTATCTCGATTTTTAAACTTAAAGGATGAGCAGTTAAAGGACTTTTTTGAGTAAACAAAAAAACCCACCAGAAATCTGGTGGGTTTTAGTACCCGAGGCCGGGGTCGAACCGGCACGTTATTGCTAACACTGGATTTTGAATCCAGCGCGTCTACCAATTCCGCCACTCGGGCAATTGAGGAGTGCAAATATAAAGTTTGTTTTGAATTATTTTCCAGATAACCATCTAAAAATATCATTACCATTGGCATAAATCAACAAACCAAAAAGTAAGGCCATTCCTACCAACTGTGCATAATACATAAATTTCTCCGGTGGTGGCTTTCTGAAGATCATTTCATAAATGGTAAACACGGCATGGCCACCATCCAATGCTGGAATGGGCAATAAATTCATAAAGGCCAAAATTATTGATAAAAACGCTGTTTTGGTAAGGAAGGCGTACCACGAGAAGCCTCCAGAATACAACTTAGCAATTGTTCCAAATCCACCTATTTGCCTGTAACCTTTTACCACGGGGTCGAACATTAATTTAAACTGCCTAACATAAAACATTAAGGCGTCCCATGTTTTTACCGGACCAGCCACTAAAGCCTCAAAAAAATTATATGTAATATGGGTAATAGGCAAATCGCTTTTGGCAAAGAAACCCATCGCAGCCTGCTCATCAAGTTGGGTACTTAAGGATAAAATTTCGCCGGCACGCTCAACTTCAAACTGGACAATTTCATTGGCTCTGCCCTTTTTCAATTGCAATAAGTCCTGATGAAACTCAATGGCTTCACCTTCAAAACTAACAATGCGGTCGCCTGATTGAACACCATTTTTTGCTAGAACAACACTAGTTACTGAATCAATAATCGGCAATGATGCTGTTTCGAACAATACGATACTTGGATCATCAATAACACTTTTATAAAACTCCTTGGAAATACCCGCAATTTGACCTTCCTCTCCATTCCGCAAATAAGTAATATTTTCGGCTAAGTTGAAAATCATTTCCAATTTGACTTTTTTTACGTCGTCAATCTTTTTCCCGTCAACATGCGTAACGAAATCACCATTCTGCAGCCCCAGAGCCGCGCCTGTAGAATCCACATAGATGCCATAAGGTTGATCCTGAACTTTCACATAACTATCGCCCCAAATCCCTGCAATCATTGCATAGATTACAAAAGCAACTAACACATTCACAATAATTCCCCCAAGCAAGATTATCAGACGCTGCCAAGCAGGTTTTGCTCTAAATTCATAATCCTGCACAGGCTCTTTGAGTGCTTCCTTGTCCATGTTCTCATCCATGATTCCCGACATTTGCACATAGCCTCCAAATGGAAACCAACCAATACCATATTCCGTGTCACCAATTTTCTTTTTGTATAAAGAAAACTTAGCAACCTCAGGCATAGGAAAAAGGAAATCAAAAAATAAATAGAATTTCTCTACACGCACGCCGAAATACTTGGCTGCCAAAAAATGACCCAACTCGTGTAAAACAATTAATAAAGAGAGCCCTGCAAAAAATTGTAAGACCGTAATGAAAGTCGCCATAAACCTATTTGAAGCGCAAGATTACGAAAAATAAGGGAATAAATAGGTAAATTAACCCTTTTTCACATAGCATTCTATACTATCCGCAAGTTCGCGATTATTGGCTAAATGCTGCACCTTATTCTGCCCCCCCACTTTGCCATTTGATTTAAAATACGCCTCAAATCCACCTGCTAAAACTACCCGAATTTGTGGAATCTTCAAAATTGCACCTTCGCGTAAATCTCTGTAATAACTATTCCTTTTTTGTAAAGCGCGATCAATAGCAAGGGAAAACTTATATGTAGATGATGGAGGTTTACCGTCAAATTCAACATACCATTCGTGGAAGGACTGCCCTTCCTCCGCTGCCACAAATGGAGCAACCGTAAATTCCTTAATACGGATGTTCAGATTTATACAGGCCTCACTAATTGCTTGTTCCACCTCCTCTTGAATAACATGTTCTCCAAATGCTGAAAGAAAGTGCTTCACGCGACCTGTCACCACTATTCGATAGGGATAAGTATTTACAAATTTCACTGTATCACCGGTATTATATGCCCATAATCCAGCATTTGTACTTACAATGAGCACATAATTTACTCCCAACTCGACACCACCGAGATGAACACGTTTTGGATTTTCCTTATTGATTTCGTCGAGACGAACAAATTCATAAAAGATTCCAGCATCAAGATTGAGTAACAAGCCCTCCTGGTCCTGAGTGTCTTGAAAGGCAAAAAATCCTTCCGAGGCGGGATATGTCTCAATAGCGTGAACTCCTGGACCCAACATTTTTTCCATCTTCTCTTTATATGGCGCGTAATTAACGCCACCATGGACATACAATTGGAGATTCGGAAAAAGCTCCTTTAAATATCTCACATTGGATTTTTCCAGTAATCGTTCAAAATACATTACACACCAAGGTGGAATTCCGCTTAAAACTGACATGTCCTCACGAATAGTTTCTTGAACAATCGCATCAAGCTTCGCATCCCAATCCTCGATACAATTACTCGCATAAGAAGGCAAACGATTTTTCATTAACCATTTTGGGACATGATGATAAACGATTCCCGAAAGACGACCAATCTTAATACCATTTTCAATTTCCAAAGCCGGACTACCTTGAAGAAAAATCATCTTTCGTTTAAAAAAATCTACTCGACTCGTTTCCTCTACGAAAGAGAAAAGCGCATTTCGTGCCGCACGTATATGATGCCCGATAGAGTCCTTTGTAATGGGAATATATTTCGCTCCACTTGTGGTTCCACTCGTCTTTGCAAAGTACAAAGGGTGGCCTTTCCATAAAACATTTTTTTCACCATTTCTAGTACGCTCTACATAGGACTTCAAGCCCTCATAATCGCGAATTTTTACTTGACATGAAAAGTCATAATAATTATTAATATTTCCAAAATCATGATCCTTTCCAAAAGATGTTTTCTTAGAGTTTTTAATTAAATACTTTAATACATTTAATTGATTTTCAGGACCTTGAAAATGTAAAATACGTGCTTCACTAACCGTCCGCTTTGAAATAAATTTTATTATAGATTTTAGAAAAATCATTGTGCAAAAATACAAACATTAATCGAATTGCAACTATATCTCAACGCATTTCGTATACCCCATTAATTTTTATAAAAAGCTTTACCTTTAGGAGCCAAATCAACCAAGAACTATGCGATTAATTTTATTGTCTATTTACTCTAGTTTGAGTTTACTTTTCACTCAAGCTCAAATCAATTTTTGGGAGGCCAAAGAAGTAAATCCTAGTGAACTTACAGGAACTCAATTTACCTTTCCTGATAAGGCAAGTACCTATTATTTGGATATCGAAAGCTTTAAGACTTATGCCTTTCAAGCTCCCTTAGACAATAATCAGGGGAATATTTTTTCCTCTCCTATCTCCATAGCTATCCCCATGCCCGATGGTTCAATAGAAAATTTCCTTCTTGTTGAGTCGCCGGTTTATGAGCTTGCCTTAACACAAAAATATGCTGGCATAAAAACCTTTCTCGCTTATAACCCTAAGCATCCGAATTGGTATGCTCGATTTGATATTACACCGAAAGGTTTCCATGCAATGATTATGGGAACTGATAAAGGAAGTATTTTTATTGATCCGATCATGCACCTAGGGGATATCAATCATTATTTCTCCTACTACAAAGACGATTTCAGAAGGGACAGTGAAAAAATCATTTGCCTTCTAGACGATAAGGCCCCGATTCATCAGCATTCCAATAACCATACAGGAGGCACATATAAAAGTTTTGGCTCTTGTGAGTTAAGAACCTATCGCCTGGCAGTAAGTGCCACCGGAGAATATACGCAGTTCCATGGTGGAACGGTAGCTGATGCCGTAGCCGCCCAAATCACTACTATGAATAGAGTAAATGGCGTATTTGAACGCGACATGGCCATACACATGGATATTATAGCAAATAATGACTTAATCATATACACCAACGGGGCAACAGACCCGTTTACAAATGGTACTCCTGGAACCATGATTAACCAAAATCAAACAAATACAGACGCCGTTATTGGTTCAGCAAATTATGATATCGGCCACATATTCGGCACAAATAGTGGAGGCTTGGCGCAGCTTCGTTCTCCGTGCACCAATAATAAAGCAAGAGGAGTTACAGGAAGCGGAGCGCCCATTGGTGATCCGTTTGATATCGATTACGTCGCACACGAAATGGGACATCAGTACGGGGCAAATCACACACAAAATAATAATTGCAATCGGAACAATGCAACAGCAATGGAGCCCGGTAGTGCTTCTACTATTATGGGCTACGCGGGAATTTGCGCTCCGAATGTTCAAAACAATAGTGATGATTATTTCCATGGAATCAGTATGGAAGAAATGGGTAATTTCATCACTGGAGCTACCCATACCTGCCCTGTTAAAACCCCTTTAGCCAATTTTGCACCAAGCGTTTCGATTCCGCAAACAAATGTAACCATTCCTGCAAATACTCCATTTAGCTTAACGGCTGTTGGAACAGATCTTAATACAAGCAATACCTTAACTTATTGCTGGGAGCAGATAGATAATCAGACTGCCACCATGCCGCCTGCATCTACTAGCACAGGAGGTCCGGCATTCAGAAGTTTTGACCCAAGCACAAGTCCTACACGCTACTTCCCTAATCTACCTGATGTAATCGCGGGAATAACTCCAACTTGGGAAGTAATACCTAGTGTAACACGTCAAATGAATTTCAGGGTGGTATTGCGAGATAATGCTGTCGGTGGTGGCTGTAACGATCATGCCGACATGGTGGTCAATGTTGACGGCAACTCCGGTCCTTTTGTGGTTCTTAATCCATCTAATTCAGGCGTTACCTGGACGGGAAACACGGTAGAAACTGTTACTTGGGATGTCGCAAATACCGACCAAGCACCTGTAAGTTGTAGCACCGCGAATATTCTCATTTCCTATGATGGTGGACTTACTTTTCCTGACACCTTAGCTTCAAATGTACCAAACGATGGCAACCAGGATGTATCTGTACCTAATGTAGGAACAAGTGATGCATTGATTATTGTGCAATGCGCTAATGGAACATTCTACGATGTATCAAATAATACATTCACGATTACCCCAATCACCAACGACTTTACGGTTAATATAACCAATAACACACAAAATATTTGCGCGGTAGATGATGCTACATTTACTGTTGATATTGACTTTATTGGCAGCTTCAGTGATCCTGTGGCGCTTAGCTTGAGTGGCGAACCTGCAGGAACTATTGTTAATATTTCTCCAAACAACCAGATTCCTCCTTACACGGCAACGGTAAGCATTAGTAATACGGCCTCTGCTTCTGGGAGTTACACACTCAATTTAGCTGCATCAAGTACTACAGGGACAAAAAATAATAGCCTCAACCTAAATGTTACAGCTGACCTCCTTGGGCCGATTAACTTGACCAGTCCTGCGAACGGAGTGACGAATGTATCCTCTCCGGTTAACTTTACTTGGTCAACAATCAGCAATGCGCAGTATCTAATCGAGTTAGCCTCTGACAACGCATTCACCAATATTCTTGAGAGTAGTACAAGCTTAACTGCCGAAAACTACACCAGCACTTCAAGTCTGCCCGCAAATACAACCCTGTACTGGAGAGTAACAGCTTTCAACTTATGTGATACGCTAAGCAGTTCGACCTCGAGTTTTACCACTTCAAATTGTATCACATACAGCAGTACAGATATTCCTATAATCATATCAGCTTCTGGGACACCAACAATAAACTCTACATTGCCCATATCAGGAACGAGCGGTACCATTGCAGATTTGAATGTAGTTAGCTTATCAGGAACGCATACCTATATTTCTGATTTAACCTTTACGCTTACCAGTCCAAGCTCTACATCCGTTATCTTGCTTGATGCAATTTGTAACAATCAAAATAATTTCGATATTCAGTTTGATGATGCTGCACCTAACAACAACTACCCATGTCCACCAGTGGATGGTCTTTCGTACCAACCAGCGAATGCTTTGTCCGCTTTCAATGGAGAAAATGCTGACGGGACATGGAATTTAACTGTAAATGATGGCTTCAACCAGGATGGTGGTGAACTACAAGCTTGGGCAATTGAAATTTGTTTTACTACCCCTACATGCACGGATATAACCGAAAACATAAGTTTATCGTCTTGTGATTCCGTTCTAGCCGCAGGCACTTGGTTTTTTGCAGACACCCAGTTTCAAGTCGTTAATGCTGGAGTAATTCTAGGCGGGTGTGACTCCATTACAAACTTCAATATTCAGGTGTTTGGCAAGGACACAACTACGAATACTGTAAATGCTTGTGACTCTACCTTCATCAATGGAATTTGGTACACGAGTTCGCAAACGATTAGTGAGACTAATCCGAATTTCAACAATTGTGATTCTACTCATTTCACTGTAATAAATATCTCCTCGACTGTAAATACCACATCATCAGTTAGTGCGTGCGATTCAGCTCAAGTGAATGGGACTTGGTATTTCAGTTCTCAAGTAATCAGTAACACATTTATTGGTAGTAATACCTGTGATTCAGTGCATACTGTTAATCTTACAATTAATAATAGTTCTCCTACAACTGTAATTAATCTAAGTACTTGCATCGCTAGTAATGTAAATTCAGATACAATTACATTGACGAATTCGGCTGGCTGCGACTCCGTAGTAAT
>JGI26081J50195_1000318_pt1 | contig 21039 bp, 19 predicted proteins | sample SaaInl74LU_5_DNA_FD_50195 | JGI IMG/M metagenome (IMG submission 50195) | reverse complement strand
ATTTTTGCAGCAGATTCGTTGTAAGTTTATGAAAAAGTATTAAATTTGCACTTCTAAAATTAGAATACAGAATTAAGTTATACATCATGAGAAAAGGAATTCACCCGGATAATTACAGATTGGTAGCATTTAAAGACATGTCTAACGAAGACGTTTTTTTAGCTAAATCTGCTGCTGAAACAAAAGAAACTCTAGAAGTAGATGGTGTTGAGTACCCAGTAATAAAAATGGAAATTTCAAGAACTTCTCACCCGTTCTATACTGGTAAAGCCAAATTGGTAGATACTGCTGGACGTATTGACAAGTTCAAGAATAAATACGATAAGTTTAAGAAATAAATCCCTTAATCTGAAAGACATTGAGTCACGTTCTGTACCTTTCAGAACGTGACTTTTTTTTTAACCCTAATTGAATCAATTATATGAATTACATATTATTTGATGGCCCAAACAGAACTGCCTTATTGCCCTTTACCTACACCAGACCAGTAGCTGATATTGAATGGGGTATAGGTTCCATAAGAGATAGTTGGGAACGCGCATTGGGATACACCACTTCTACTATTACAGAATCTTACCTAAATGAGGTATGGCCCACTGTTTTTTTTGAGTCAAATGTGTTTATTAATGCAGCATATTTTCCAACTCCGGAGCTGGTAGAAAAGGTCAAAGAACTCAAAGAAAACCAAGCTATTTTTGACGGTGACGCCGTGGTAGCTTTTTTTGCTAGTGACGCTGAAGAAGACATAAATTTTGATAGCCTAAAGTCTATAGAGGTAGCAGGTGCTTTTTTATCTATCTCTAACACTTGGGATATTTTTTCTAAAAATGATTTGGCCATTGCTTTGGATTTTGAAATACTCACGGAAGGTAGAGACAGTGACTCTATACCTGAAAGTGTTCAGGTGATTGGAACAGGTCAAATTTTCATAGAATCAGGAGCACAATTAGAATACTGTACTTTAAACACTACAAATGGTCCTATTTATTTAGGTGCTCATTGTGAGATTATGGAGGGGAGTTTGATTAGAGGACCTTTTGCTTTAGGGGCAGAAGCAGTGGTTAAAATGGGTGCTAAAATATACGGAGCCACCTCTATTGGCGCTAAAAGTAAAGTTGGGGGAGAGTTGAATAATGTAGTGATGTTTCCCTACTCTAATAAAGGACACGAAGGTTTCTTAGGTAATGCAGTGATAGGTTCTTGGTGTAATATTGGCGCAGATACCAATAACTCTAATCTAAAAAACAGTTACGAAAATGTGCGTCTTTGGGATTATCAAGAAGAGCGATTTGCTAAGACTGGCCTACAGTTTTGTGGCTTAATGATGGGTGATCACAGCAAATGTGCCATTAATACTATGTTTAATACAGGCACCGTAGTGGGGGTGGCTGCCAATATTTTTGGCGCTGGTTTTGCCAAAAATTTCATTCCTAGTTTTTCTTGGGGAGGCATTCAAAATAGTACTACCCATAGCTTTGAAAAAGCCATTAAAACTGCAAAAATTGTGATGGAGCGTAAAGGAGAAATTTTAACAGAAAGTGATACAATGATTTTAGAGGATGTTTTTGAGCAGTCTCAAAAATGGAGAAAAGAATAGCATGAAAAAAAAAGTGGCATTTCACACCTTAGGTTGTAAACTAAACTTTTCTGAAACAGCTACCATAGCCTCTCAAATGGAGGCGGCAGATTTTGAAAAAGTACCCTTTGATTCCAAAGCAGATGTTTATGTGATTAACACCTGTTCTGTCACTGAGAATGCAGATAAGCGTTTTAAAGAAATTGTCAAGAAGACCCAAAAAATTAATGAAAAAGCATTTGTAGCAGCAGTCGGATGCTATGCACAATTAAAGCCAGAAGCTTTAGCAGCAGTAGATGGAGTAGACTTAGTACTTGGCGCCACAGAAAAGTTTAATCTCACCGCATACCTAAACGACCTTACCAAACAAGAAGTGGGAACGGTGCATGCCTGTGAAATAGAAGAGGCAGATTTCTATGTAGGCGGTTATGCTATAGGGGAACGCACTAGAGCCTTTTTAAAAGTTCAAGATGGTTGTGATTACAAATGTACTTATTGTACCATTCCTTTGGCTAGAGGGATCTCCAGAAGTGACACTTTAGAAAACGTTCTTAAGAACGCCCAAGAAATTGCTTCAAAAGGCATTAAAGAAATTGTCTTAACTGGAGTTAATATAGGAGATTACGGTAAAGGAGAATTTGGGAATAAAAAGCACCAGCATACTTTTTTTGATTTGGTTCAATCTCTTGAGGAAGTTCCAGGTATATCTCGATTGAGGATTTCTTCCATAGAACCCAATTTGCTGAAAAATGAAACGATAGAATTGGTGTCTAAAAGTGAGGTCTTTGTACCACACTTTCATATTCCACTTCAGAGTGGCTCTGATAAGGTGTTGAAAAAAATGAAACGCAGGTATTTAACTTCTTTGTATCGTGATAGGATAGCAACCATACAAAAAAAATTGCCCCATGCTTGTATAGGGGTAGATGTTATTGTTGGTTTTCCCGGTGAAACGGAACAAGATTTTTTAGAAACCTATGAGTTTTTGAATGAGTTGGCGGTGTCTTATTTACACGTTTTTACTTATTCAGAAAGAGACCATACAGAGGCGGCAAATATGAGTGAAGTTGTGCCTTTAGCTGTTCGAAATAAGCGTTCAAAAATGCTTAGGGGTTTATCTGTAAAATTGAGAAGGGCTTTTTATGAATCTCAAATAGATACTAAAAGGACCGTTTTATTTGAAGGAGAGAACAAAAAAGGATATATACATGGATTTACTGAAAACTATGTCAAAGTAAAAACTCCTTGGGACCCTTCTTTGGTCAATACCGTGGCAGAGGTAAGACTGAGGGATATAGATCAAGATGGATTGGTTCGTTTTGACTATGTGGAAAATAATTAAAATCACCCACTTATTGTCATTCTTGTAAATGGAGTATAGCCGTTCCTGTAAATGGAGTATAATACTTCTTCGTTATGTTAGATTCTAAGTTTTATTAGATTCTAATCCCCACTGGTAGCATTTCCTTGTACCTTCTGTTTTTCCTGACAAAACTAGCAATTTCAGGACTTGTTGGTACCACCCTTAATTCTTGTTCTTTAATATCCTCCAAAACAGCAATAATGAAAGCTTCTTTAAAACCTGGTTCGGTTATCTCAGCGGGTATAATAAGCTTGGTTAAAAATATTTTACGCTCCTGAGCAGCATATTCGATTTTAGCCAAAGCAGACGCTACAGTAGCTTCATATTGTCTTAGAAAACTATTGTTGGTGATGGTTATTTCGCTCATGTTTGGGTAGGTGTTTTATAGTTAAAAATCTCGCACTAAAAATATTGAAGTATTTAGCATAAAATTAACTTTGCAAAAGTAAACAAAAAAAAGCTAATTACCTAAATTTGAGGCAGTCTAGCCAGAGTTAGATGTGAATTTTATACCCGATGATTCATTGATGAGTTCAGAAAAAATACCTGTTTATTTCATGCCTGGTATGGCGGCAAATCCTAAGATTTTTGAAAACATAGAATTAGATGCTGCTGTTTTTGACATTCATTATCTGTCCTGGGAACTTCCTCATAAAAACGAATCTCTTCAATCTTATGCGAGTCGAATTGCCCAAAGAATTAGTTGTGAAAGCCCTGTTTTGGTGGGGGTCTCTTTTGGAGGTATATTAGTGCAGGAAATTGCTAAGATTATAGCGGTGAGAAAAATTATTGTGATTTCAAGTGTAAAGTCTACTCGGGAGTTGCCCAAAAAAATGCTTTTTGCCAAGCATACTAACATTCATAAACTCCTTCCTACACAGTTGGTTACTAATATGGAATTGGTCGCAAAGTTTGCTTTGGGAGATTTTATGCAAAAGCGTATTCATTTATACGAGAAATACCTCAGTGTAAGAGACCCTTATTACATAGATTGGTCCATTGATCAAATTGTCAATTGGGAACAAGCAGACGCTATGCCAAACACCATTCACATTCAAGGCGAATTAGACAACGTTTTTCCTGTGAATTATATTAAAGATTATATTTCAATCCCCAGAGGAACGCACTCTATGATCATTTTTAAGTACAAATGGTTTAACGAAAACCTTCCTGATATTTTGAAAGACTAATCCAATTCGTTAAATTGGAGTATATATTTCACTATGGATCTATTTAAAAAAGCACTTCAAATTGTAGGGGCAATTGCCATTATTTTTACTTTAGTTTTTGCTGTTAAATCAACTAAAAACAGCAATTCATTGAACAGTTTACCCCTAACTGAAAATACCAATCATTTAAAAGCTTTGGTTAGCTCGCTTCCTATTCCGAGTGACTTGAGTTTTGCTGGAGAACCTGTTCCATTGAACGAGCAAGAAGTGTTAGAAAGGGTAGATAGAGAGTTTCTTGTGAACACCTACTGGCAGTCTAATGCTATGCTCCTCATGAAGCGATCTCAAAAGTATTTCCCTATTATGAGGCCCATATTGGAGGCTTATGGTGTGCCAGAGGATTTTTTATATTTGGCTGTAGCGGAAAGTGGTCTAGAGCCACTGCGTTCTCCAGCTGGTGCTGCTGGGTTTTGGCAGCTGATGAAAGGTACCGCAAAAGATTATAAATTAGAAGTCAATAAGAATGTAGATGAAAGGTATCACGTGGAGAAAGCTACGGCGGTAGCTTGTGAATATCTTTTAAAGGCCAAAGAGAAATTTGGATCTTGGACTTTAGCAGCAGCAGCATATAATGCAGGAAACAGAGGTATTTCAAGACAATTGGAAAGGCAACAAACGAACAATTATTACGATTTATTACTGGGCCAGGAGACTGGTAGATATGTATTTAGAATACTGGCGCTAAAAACCATCATGAGTGATCCCATTACTTATGGTTTTAAACTCAATGAGCTTGATTACTACACATTGACTCCCACTAAAGAAGTGACTATAAAAGAGCCCATTAAAAATTTAAGTGATTTTGCCCTATCCCAAAACATTAGTTATAAGATATTAAAGCGTCATAACCCATGGTTAAGACAGGAATACCTGAACAATAGGTCTCGAAAAAAATATCAGATTAAGATTCCTTTAGTGATGGATTAATCAGCTGAGTAAAAAATCACTATTTTTTGACTAATCCTAAGTCCTGAAGTCTTATATTTTTTTGAGCTGTTGGGACATCATTTTAATTTGCTCCGCCAACATGTTTTGTTTGTCTAATTTCTTAGCTTCTTGAAGTAGGGTAGTGGCTTCTCTTTTTCTTCTTTTTTGCATGGCAATTCCAGCTAGGCTCAATTTGGCCATGGCCACATCGTAGTCCATTGTCAGTCCCAGTTTTAAAGCTTTTTTGAAAAACTTCTCCGCTTGAGATAAGTTGGTTTGTGAGTGAATAATTCCGTGTAAATAGTTGTAGTATCCCTGTTGTTTCTTTGTCAGTGCAGCTTCTGGGTTTTTGATCTTAGCTAACCAATTGGCAGTTCCTGCTAAATCTTGCTTTCTCATTTTTAAGAAAGCCAAAAGAATCATTTCGTTTCTGTAATAGAGAAAGATAAAAACTGTAGAGAGTAACACCAAGCTAATTCCATTACCAATATTACCTTCAATAAATTGGTAAATGGCATATGCGTTAATGGCAGCGGCAATGATCAGTTTGAAAATTTTATGAAACATGTTGTATTTTATATAATTATTTGATAGTTTTATAAACGACACTAGGGTATTTATACCCCTTTAAATGGCTGGAATGTTTACCGTTGCAAACCTACAAAAAAACATCCAAAATATTTTTTAAAATAGGCTTGCTAAAGCAAAAAGTCTTTGTATATTTGCGCCCAGCTTTTGGGAACAGATTAACAAAAGCTTTAATATAAGTAATCCGTTTAAAACACGCTCGATGAAAAGAACATATCAGCCATCCAAAAGAAAAAGAAAGAACAAACACGGTTTTAGAGAACGTATGGCTTCTGCTAACGGTAGAAAAGTCCTTGCTAGAAGAAGAGCAAAAGGAAGAAAAAAATTATCTGTATCTTCAGAACTGAGACACAAAAAATAATGATTGATTTTTCAAAATATATAGGTGTTACTTTTTATTAAGTAACACCTTTTTTTTTGATTTTTTTTTAGAAATACACTTATACCAAAAAAACACACTATGCCAAAAAGAGATGAACTGAAATGTATTTTAATTATTGGGTCAGGACCTATAGTGATTGGACAAGCTTGTGAATTTGATTACGCAGGTTCTCAGTCCCTTAGATCCCTCAGAGAAGACGGTATAGAAACTGTACTGATCAATAGCAACCCCGCTACGATCATGACAGATCCCTCTATGGCAGATCATGTGTATTTAAAACCATTAACATCAAAATCCATTATTGAGATTTTAGAGGCACACCCCAATATTGACGCTGTGTTACCCACTATGGGCGGGCAAACAGCTTTAAATCTCTGTATTGAGTGTGACGAAAAAGGTATTTGGGAAGACCATAAAGTAGAATTAATAGGGGTAGACATAGACGCTATTAATATTACAGAAGACAGGGAGCAATTTAGAAACTTGATGGGTAAGATTGGTGTTGGTATGGCCCCTCAAGCCACAGCGACCTCATTTTTAAAAGGTAAAGAAATAGCTCAGGAGTTTGGCTTTCCTTTAGTGATTAGAGCCTCCTATACCCTTGGGGGTGCAGGAGCTGCTATAGTTCACGATCCAAAAGATTTTGACGAGTTATTGAGTAGGGGATTAGAAATTTCTCCCATTCACGAGGTGATGATAGACAAAGCCGTAATGGGCTGGAAAGAATACGAATTGGAATTACTTAGAGATAAGAATGACAATGTGGTCATTATTTGTACCATTGAAAATATGGATCCCATGGGAATTCATACAGGAGATTCTATTACAGTAGCTCCTGCAATGACATTGTCAGATAAGACCTTTCAGCGTATGCGAGATATGGCTATTAAAATGATGCGTAGCATTGGAGATTTTGCAGGAGGTTGTAATGTACAGTTTGCTGTTTCTCCAGACGAAAAGGAAGACATTATTGCCATAGAAATTAACCCAAGAGTATCTAGGTCTTCTGCATTGGCTTCCAAAGCTACAGGATATCCTATTGCAAAAATTGCTTCTAAACTCGCTATTGGTTACACTTTAGATGAGTTGAGTAACCAGATTACCCAATCTACTTCTGCTTTATTTGAGCCTACCTTAGATTATGTTATTGTAAAGATCCCAAGATGGAATTTTGACAAATTTGAAGGTTCAGACAGGACCCTGGGACTTCAGATGAAATCTGTTGGAGAGGTCATGGGAATTGGAAGATCTTTTCAAGAAGCTTTGCACAAAGCCACTCAATCTTTAGAGATTAAGCGAAATGGTCTAGGTGCAGATGGTAAAGGATATAGTAACTACGAGCAGATTATTAGTAAATTAACCATAGCGAGTTGGGATAGGGTATTTGTTATCTATGACGCCATTCAAATGGGCATACCCCTTTCTAGGATTCATGAGATTACTCGAATAGACATGTGGTTCTTAAAGCAATATGAGGAGTTGTACATGCTGGAAAAAGAGATCAGCACCTTTACTTTAGAAAGCCTACCAAAGGACTTATTGTTAGAAGCCAAACAGAAAGGTTTTGCAGACAGACAAATTGCCCATATGGTTTCATGTCTGGAGAGTCAAATTTACCAGAAGCGTTCAGAAATGAACATCAATAGAGTGTATAAACTGGTAGACACATGTGCTGCTGAGTTTAAAGCTATGACTCCATATTATTACTCTACTTTTGAAGCAGAACAGGAAACGTCAGAAGGCAAGCGCTTTGTTGCCAATGATTCTATAGTAACAGATCGCAAGAAAGTTGTGGTATTAGGATCTGGTCCTAATAGAATTGGCCAAGGAATTGAATTCGATTACTGTTGTGTTCACGGTGTTTTAGCTGCAGCTGAATGTGGTTATGAGACCATTATGATAAACTGTAACCCTGAAACAGTCTCTACTGATTTTGACACTGCAGATAAATTGTATTTTGAGCCCGTATTTTGGGAGCACATCTACGATATTATTAGACACGAGAATCCAGAAGGAGTTATTGTTCAGCTGGGGGGGCAAACAGCCCTTAAATTGGCAGAAAAATTAGAGAAGCACGGGATTAAAATTCTAGGAACAAGCTTTAAAGCCCTAGATTTAGCAGAAGATAGAGGTAGTTTTTCTACACTTCTAAAAGAAAACAACATTCCTTTTCCTGAGTTTGGTGTGGCAGAAACAGCAGACGAAGCGCTTGCATTATCTGACAAACTTAATTTTCCATTATTGGTAAGACCTTCTTATGTATTAGGTGGCCAAGGGATGAAGATTGTGATAAACAAGCAAGAATTGGAAGAGCATGTAGTAGATTTATTGCGTAAAATACCCAACAATAAATTACTCTTAGACCATTATTTGGACGGAGCTATTGAGGCTGAAGCCGATGCTATTTGTGATGGAGAAGACGTTTACATTATTGGTATCATGGAGCACATTGAACCCTGTGGAATTCACTCTGGAGATTCAAATGCGACATTGCCTCCTTTTAACCTAGGAGAGTTCGTAATGCAGCAAATTAAAGACCACACAAAGAAAATTGCCTTAGCACTTAACACGGTAGGCTTAATCAATATTCAGTTCGCTGTTAAGGATGACATTGTTTATATTATTGAAGCCAATCCAAGAGCTTCAAGAACGGTGCCTTTCATTGCAAAAGCTTACAAAGAGCCCTATGTGAATTACGCCACTAAAGTCATGTTGGGTCATAATAAAGTAAAAGATTTTAATTTCAACCCTCAACTAGAAGGCTACGCTATTAAACAGCCAGTGTTTTCTTTTGATAAGTTTCCAAATGTGAACAAGAATCTGGGACCTGAAATGAAGAGTACAGGAGAGAGTATTTTGTTTATAGACAGTCTTAAAGACGACGCTTTCTACGATTTATACCACCGTAGAAAGATGTATTTGAGTAAATAATATATAGCTCTGTAATACGCAAAAAAAAAAGGCGGCCATTGGCCGCCTTTTTTTTGTAATTATTCTCCCAGTAGATTTTCAGAGTCACTTCTTTTTAGCAGTGCTTCAGGAAGTGATTTCTTCGCCTTAGCGCCCATTTTCTTGAGTCTTTCTACACTAGTAACCAGGTTTCCTTTACCCTCTACCAATTTATTCATAGCTGCGGAATAAGCTCCTTTGGACTCCTCCATTTTTTTACCCAATTGAATGAGGTCTTGAGAAAAACCTTCGAATTTATCATAGAGTGCACCTGCTTGTCTCGCAATCTCTAGGGCGTTTTTCTGTTGTTTTTCATTGGTCCACATAGTGACTATAGTCCTTAGAGTTGCCAATAAAGTGCTTGGGGTAACAATGACAATATTCTGCTCAAAAGCCTTGGTGTAAATGCTGGGATCCTCATTAATAGCTACTGCAAAAGCAGGTTCAATGGGAACAAAAAGCAGCACAAAATCTGGACTTTCTATTTGGTAAAGGTCTTCATATTTTTTAGCAGATAATTGATCAATATGTCTTTTAAGTGAATTGAGGTGTTCTTTTAGCTGGACTCCTGCGTCTTGGTCATTAGTTGCATTCACATACCTTTCATAGTGGGTCAATGAAACTTTTGAATCTACAATCATTTTATTGCCGTCTGGGAGTGCTATTACTACATCTGGCATAAGCCTATTGCCTGCTTCTGTTTCAAAGCTTTGTTGNACAAAATATTCCCTATCTTTCTCTAAACCAGACTTCTCCAAAACCCTTTCTAACACTAATTCACCCCAGTTCCCTTGCATTTTTGAATCTCCCTTTAATGCTTTGGTTAAATTTTCTGCTTCCTGGGTAATCTTTAAGTTTTGTGATTGCAGGGTAATCAGTTGCTCTTTTAGTGCGGCGTGAATATGAATATTTTCTTTTTGAGAATCGGATACTTTTTTCTCAAATAGTTGGATTTTCTCTTGAAGGGGAAGGAGTATGTTGGTAATATTTTCCTTGTTTTGATGGGTAAATTTTTGACTCTTTTCGTCTAATATTTTATTGGCAAGATTCTCAAACTCTTTGGTGAATTTTTCTTGAAGCTTAGAGAATGCCTCATTTTGTTCCTTATTCTTTTCTTCTAAATGCTTTAAATTCACTTGCATTCTAGCCTGATCTATACCGAGAAATTCTTTCTCAGATTGAAGGACTTGTTTGGCTTCTTCCGTTTTTTTTAGCAGTGTTTCGCTTTGTAATAATCTAGCTTCTAAGCCCGCAATTTTTTCATGGCTGTTTCCAGATGAGGCCTTTGATTTTAATTTATATACATAGCCGCCAAAGAAAAAACCAATGGGGAAAAAGAGTATACTTAATAGAAAGGGAAGAAAGTCCATGGTCGGATAGTTTTTTATAAAGGTACTATTTTGACTTTGAATCGTGGTATAGAAACCGGTTTGTAGCGGAATCAAAATACACTCGATCTTTTGGGAATAAACGGTCAAACACCCCTTTTTCTATAAGATTTTTAGGTGTATTAAAAAAAGATTTTCCTTCATTAAGGGCTAAGATGTAATCTGCATGGCTTATGGCATTTTCAATGTCATGGGTAGTGTACACAATGGTTTTGTTTTTTTCGGTCACTAATTTTTTCATCAGTGACAACAACTGTGCTTTATGGTGGTGGTCTAAATGCGACATAGGTTCATCTAACACCATATAAGGAGTTTCTTGTGCAAGTGCCCTAGCTATAAAAGCCCTTTGCTTTTGTCCGTCGGACAGCTCGTGTATTTTAGTCTCTGCAAGTGCCTCTAATGCTGTAAAGATCAGGGCCTCTTTAATGCAGTCAGCATCTTTTTTACTTGGTTTGGAGAACCAGTGTAGAAAAGGGTATCGGCCAAGGGCCACTAATTCATGAACCGTCATGTTCTCGCTTGAAAGTGTTGTGGTATAGACAAAGCTTATTAAGCGGGCTCTCTGGTTGTTGCTTATATTCTGAAGTGATTGTTCATTTAAATACACCCCTCCCTTTAAGGCAGCTAATTGCTGTCCAATAGTCTTTATTAAGGTGGTTTTACCAGAACCATTTTTTCCAATGACTGCAATGAGTTTTTTCTCAGGAATTTCTATATCAAAGGGACCAGCAATTTCTTTTAATTTGCTTTTATCTCTATACCCGATAATTAGATTTCTAAACTCTAGTGGCATTACAGTTGTATTTGTTTTTTTCGAATCAAAAGCCAAATCACTATTGGAGATCCAAATAAGGCAGTAACAGCATTAATAGGTAATACGTTAGCGCTCCCCGGCAGTTGTGCAATGCTATCTGAAATTAGCATAAAAATAGCCCCCATTATTAAACAAGTAGGGATTAATATTTTGTGGTTGCTGGTGTCCCAGATTAACCTGCAAATGTGAGGAACTGCTAAACCTAAAAATGCTATTGGTCCCACTAATGCTGTAATACTTCCTGCAATGAGTCCAGTTGTTATAAGAATAATTAAGTGGGTCTTTTTAAGAGAAACCCCTAGGCTTATTGCATAGTCATCTCCTAGTAACATGGTATTTAAAGCATTTGTATTGAGAATACTCAGCAGGCTTCCTATACCGACAAATAACCCTAGAATTCCAATTTCTGAGGGCCTTAAGTTTCCTAGATTGCCATAGGTCCAAAAAACAAATCTCTGAAGGGATTCTTTAGAACTGAAGAAGGCTAAAATACTTACAATAGCACTACTCAAACTCCCAAACATTAGACCAATGATAAGTAACGCCATGGTATTTTTTATTCTTGTTGCCACAGCAGCCACTATAAATAACACCGAAAAACTTCCTATGCTAGCGGCAATAGTTGTAGACCAATTACCCATAAGCCAATGGGGTAAAAAGGCACTTAGTGCGCTAGCTCCCATGAGGTATAATGCGGCTCCTAAACTTGCCCCTGAACTAACTCCCAGGACGTAAGGTCCCGCCAAGGGATTTTTAAATAAGGTCTGCATGAGTAAGCCACTGATGGATAGACCCGCGCCTACTATAACGGCTGTAATGGCTTTTGGAATTCTATACTGATGTATAATATAATCTAATTGAGGCTCCTGAAGGTTATTGCCCATAACACTTTCTATTATATTTCTTATGGATATTTCCACGGATCCATAAGAAATATTTAATAAAAAGGCCCATACGAAGAGCGTCCCCAAAAGGAGATAGCGAAGTTGTCTTTGGGTCTTTGTTGGGCTAGTCATCTAGTTTTTTGAAAAAAGTAAACGAATGGTTTGGAAGCAATTCCGGGTGTAAAATAGCAATAAGGTCTTTAAGCACCAAATCAGGTCTTTGTGGAGCCAGTTCATAATAAAGCACCCCACCTGTGGCCCCCTTATTTGACGAATAGCTAAAGATTTTTTTATGCTTGAATGCTTTAAATTGACTGTAGTGAATGCTGCTTTTTAGCATTTCTCTATAGCTGGTATATTGTGCTGGTCCTATCCAAAAATCGGAATATGCCGCTTNGGTTANCACATATTCAATTCCAAATGAGTCACTTCCTGTATGATGGTTATTAAAAATATAACTTCCATTGGCATCTTTGATAAATTGAGCTGCCCAACTTTTTCCGCCTGGAGCATACCAAACATCTTTANACATAGCNCCNCTAAAAACAGTTGGGGCGATTGAGGCCTTAGCGGCTAATTTTTTTGCTTCATTATATTGGTCGTGGATAGCTGTAAACAACTGATCTGCCTGATCAAGTTTATCTAATAATGCCCCATACAAATATATCCACGAAGCTTTACCCAAAGGGTGTTGTGCCAGCCAATCGTGATTTAGAATAACAGGAATCCCACTTTGCGCTAATGTTTCGTATAATTTGGGCTTTTCACCCACAGCGTAACCAATGATCAATTCTGGTGCTGCAGCTAATACCAATTCTATATTGAGCTGTTCTTGCTGCCCCATTTCTTTTAAACTTCCTTTTTTTATGAGGCTTCTAAAAGAAGCCGATGATATATAATCAGTGCCTGGGAATCCTATGACTGTTTCACTGCTTTGTAACATTTCAATTCCTGGGAGGTGGGTGGTAGAGGTTACAATCATCTTTTCTACGGGAATTCGGATGATATTTCTGTATTGCTTTTCAAGAGAGTTAATGAGTGTAATACTGTCTCTGTGAACTAATACAAACTGCTCTTGAGGGGTCTTAGTGTCTAGGGTATTTATTTGTTTAATCTCCAATATATTGTATCCTTTTTTTGCCGTGATATTAAACCCTTCCACAAATTCAGGATGCGAAAAAATGACTTTAGCTTCTTGTGATAATAAGGAGTGAGAAGCAAAGAGGAGGATGATATAAATAGGATATAAAAAAGATTTCAATATGATTTGTTTATATTTTTTAAAAAAGAATTAAACATTCAAAAATACATATCTCCAATTGATAATGCACTATACGAACTTGTAAATTATATTTTTAAGAGTACAAGGATTATTTTAATGTCTATGTCTGCCTCATGAATAATTAAACACTACTTTTGAGCCTGAATATTGGTGTGTCTCATTATTGGGATACTTAAAAGGGAAACTAGTTAGAATCTAGTGCTGTTCCCGCAACTGTATGCTTAGTCTTTACAGACGCTGATTGTTTTAAGACCACTGTAGTAAACCTATGGGAAGGTGACAATTAAGACGCAAGCCAGGATACCTGCCGTGTTCAAACATAAATGTTAAACTTTCGGGATAAAAGTTTTGGCGTGCAACAGCATTCTGACTACCCGTACAATTTTGTACAAAAATGAAATTTAAATCTAAGTTTACGGCCTTTTTTATGGCGGTACAATTGCTCGGTTTTTCTCAAACCGACGCAAAAAATCAATCAAAAAAAGCGGTACAATCTCCACTAAAAGAGTCAAACCCTTTAGCGCAAAATCAATCACAACAAGACACTACTTATCTAAACGAGGTTATTCTCAGCGACCTCAAAGCACCCTTAGGACCTAACTTTAGGGGCGCCACTCAGGTTATTTTAGGGTCAAGCGATCTNTTGCCGTTCAGAACTAGGGGGGTAGCGGCTGCCTTAAACCAATTGGCGGGTATTGAAGTCAATGGCTCTAGAGGTCCTCAGGGAAGTATTCTAAGTATTTATGCCAGGGGAGGAAGGTCCAAACAAGCCCTAGTTGTTATAGATGGCATTAGAGTAGCAGACCCTGCGTCTGCTTCCTTGAGCTATGATCTGAGACTATTAGACATTTCTCAAATAGAAAGTATTAAGGTTATCAAAGGAGCCAATAGCAGTCTTTACGGTACCAATGCAGGGGTGGTGGTTATAGATATTAGCACTAAAAAGGCTGTTGAAAAACCTATTGGTTTTGTGCTGAATACACATATAGGAACGCATCAGACTGCTGAAAATCAAAATAACTCATTAAATTATACCAGTGTTTTTACTGGTTTAAGTGGAGGAATAGCTTCTTGGAATTACGCTTTGAGATACAGCCAATTAAACGCTTCTGGGGTGTCTTCTTTTAATACTCCAGGGCAAAAAGAAGATCCATTTTCTCAATCTGGATTACACCTTAATTTGGGCAAGAATTTTTCTGATAGGCTTTCTGCTAAACTCATCGTGGAGACCCAAAAAATAAGTGCAGACTACGACGACGCTTTTATGGGAATAGATGCAGAAAATACCTTTCAAACAACCCGAAATCATTTGGCTTCTCAATGGACATGGAGACCGTCTAAAGGGNTACTTAAGGCATCCGTTTCACTAGCAAGTTACGATTCAAAGGATATTAGTGCTTACGGGAGTAGTGTTTTTGCCCGTAATATAAATGCAGAATTACTCTACAGGTATTTTGTAAATGAACAATGGAATATAATCACCGGCGTTCAATATATCAATGATCAAATTGAAGATAATCCGGACCAAAACACCCCAGCGACTGATTATACCATTATGGACCCTTTTGCCTCTATTGGGTATAAACAAGGGCGTTTTGACATGCAGTTTGGAGGGCGTTTTAACCACCATAGTCAATATGGAGGTCAGTGGGTATATCATGTTAATCCAAGTCTTTTTTTAGATCAATCAGAGCAATTTAGAGCACATTTATCCTTTTCATCTGCCTATATCACTCCCACACTTGGGATGTTTTTTGGTGCTTATGGGGCTAATGCAAATCTATTACCTGAGACCAATCAAAATACCGAGTTTGGTCTGTCTTTTAACGCTAAAAATGGACCTCAGTTGGGGCTTACTTATTTTGACAGAAACGAGCAACAAGCGATCTATTTTAACGGTCCTGCTTTTTTGTATGAAAATCAAATCAATGACACCTGGGCTAAGGGATTAGAGTTTCAACTAGCGTCATCTTTAGGAGCACAATTTAATGTTCAAGCAAATTACAGTTGGACACAGGTTTCAGAGACCGCCATTAGAATTCCCAAGCACAAGGCCAATTTTAACCTACAATTCAGTCCAAGTGAGTTTGCTCAGTGGAGTTTCTCTCTGGCATATACAGGAAAGAGGGTAGATACTGATTTTACTACCTATGAACAAAAAACACTCAAAGCATTTTCACTGATTAACCTTCAATACGGATTCCCATTGGGGCTCTTNAATTCTAGGGGATTTGTTTCAGTGAATAATTTGGCCAATGTTTCATTTGAGGAGACTGTTGGCTTTCAAACCTTAGGGAGAAACATACGTTTAGGAATAGAAATAGGGCTCTAAAGAGCCCTATTTTACTGGTCAAAAATACTGAGAAAATATTATTCTATTTCTAAGCTTATATTTTTATCTAAGTACATTCTGTCTTTAAGTAGTGTGTGGTTTTTTGAGTGATCAATTTCGTTGAGTGGAAAGCTATTGTTCACAGTAAACTTAGCAGTTGTGCTAGTTCCACTAATTAAAGACAAGGCTTTTGCTAAAAGAGGCTCAGTAAGTGATCCAAATGCGCCATAATTTCCAAGTACCTCTCTAATTTCGTGATCAGGGGTAAAACCTGCAGTATAGTCAAAAAAGCCATCTGCATTTTCATTTCTTCCCACTAAAGGTTGTAATCCCCATGAGTTTTTTGGATTAATACTAGAAGCTTTATCTGCGTTGTAAATAAAGCTATTACTGGGTAGGTCTACGAGTGTAATAGAAAATTCATTTTTACCTCTAGTTGTACTTCCCACATGAATTACTTCCATATATGGATCTAGACCATTCATTAATAATTCAGAAGCAGAAGCTGAGCTTCCTGTAGCAATTATGAATACCCTAGGAAGATTGAGGGTATTTATAGGACTTTCTCCTGTAGAATTGGCGAAATAATCTTTTAATTGACTATCGCTAAGTTGTGGCTGTATTTTTGAATTCCAGCGTTGTTGAATATATAATTTGCTGGTGTCTGTTCCATAAATCATGCTAGCCAATAGCCTAGAGGAGTTTACAGAACCTCCTGGATTATAGCGTAAATCTAAAACCAGTTCTGTAACGCCCGCNGCTTTTAAAGTACCAAAAGCTTCATTGAGTTCTTCGTTATAATTACTCGTGAAGCCGTTATATACAATATAGCCTACTTTAATACCATTGGTTTCAATTACTTTGGTTAGGAAAACTGGATTTTCTGATAGGCCTTCTTCCTTCGTTAATGAAACGGATTTCCCATTTGGTGCTATAGTGTTATTTTCTATACTAGCCATATTTAATGTATAGGTCGTGTTGTCTCCAAACAGAAGGTTTTGGTAGTTGTCTAAGTTTAAGGTCTGACCGTCTACCCCTGTAAATATTTCTCCTCTAGAAATGTCTGCTGTAGCAGCGTTAGATCCAGGAACAATATATCTCACATAGCCATATACATTTTCACTATTGGCAAAAAGGCTCAAGCCAAATTCTAAGCCGTTGCTTCTAGAAATTCCCTGAAATGACTGTACCAAGTCTACATAGTCTTCTGCTAAATAGCTAAAGCGATCTTCTGAGAATAATAGTTTGTCGTTAAAAAATGCGTCAGGTTCTCCTTGTGCTTGTAAATAATCATTATAAGCTTTGTCAGTACTAAATCGAGTATCTGACAAATCAGCCACATCTGCTTGCCAGAAATACCACAAATTCATGGCTTTCCACATAAAGTCNTGNGCNGTAACATCTTTTGAAATTGGTTCTGGATCTGGTGTGTCAGGAACAGTAGGAGCTGGTGTGTCTTCTTTTGAGCATGATATACTAATGAATGCAACCAATGCAAGTACAAAAAATGGTTTGTTAAAAATAGTCTGTGTAAATAATTTCATAGGGTGTCATATATTAGAGTCATTTAAGACAAATGACCATTAAACACCACAATTTACACACAAGTGCACAGAAAAAAAATTTTTTGGTAACAAATCAATCCTTGGTTCGTTATATTAATAAGCAGACAGAATAAAATGAAAGAATCCGAATTTATATCTTTTATTACGCCACTTCAAGAGCGACTCTTTAGGGTGTCCAAGAGGTTGCTTGTTTCTTCTCAGGAGGCACAAGATGCGGTAGGAGAGATTACCCTGAAACTATGGGAAAAAAGAAACGGCCTTTCTTCTGTAAAAAATTTAGAGGCATACGCCATGACCATGACTAAAAATTTCTGTTTGGACCGTTTAAAGTCTAAACAGGGAAATCATTTGAGATTGGTACATGTGAATTATGAGAAAGCGACTGATCATCTGTCACAGGCTTTGGAGTACAAGGATAGTTTCTCCATTGTTGAAAAGGCCATGCAGGGATTGCCAGAGGTGCAACGATTGCTCATACAACTCAGGGATATTGAGAGCCTTTCCTATGCTGAAATAGAGGCAGTAGTAGCTATGAAACCTACTGCGATAAGAGTAGCTCTTTCACGTGCTAGAAAAACATTAAAAGAACACTTAGTAAAAAACCATGCCTATGGACTTACAAAAAATTAATACACTACTAGAAAAGTATTTAGAGGGACAAACGGATGTTTCTGAGGAAAAAGCGCTCAAAGCTTTTTTTCAAAAAGAAGACATACCAGCTGATTTAGCCCCTTACAAGGTACTTTTCAACTATCTTTCACATGAGGCGTCTGCTAAGGCTGCGCAGCAAGAGAACTGGTCTCCATGGCAAGACCAGCATAGATCTGACGAAAAAGACAGTTCTCAATGGTGGACCTCTAAATGGTCACATGTGGCAGTAGTGGCAATACTTTTTTCAGTATCTATTTTTTCTGGAAGAAACTACTATCAAAAGAAGCAAGCAGAAATAGCCTACCAACAAACACTAGAAGCTTTTTCGCTTTTGGCACAAAACTACCAAAAAGCCACTGCCCCTGCAGTCTATTTAAACGAATTTGAACAAGCAAAAACAAAAATTTATAAATCTAAAAACAAATAGAAACTATGAAAAAAATAGTATTAACAGCCCTTTTATTAGCCACAGTGAGTGTTGGTTTTAGCCAATCTGTTTTCGATAAATACGAAAATGAAAAGTCCGTAAGCGCTATGGTCATAAGTAAGAGTATGTTCTCTTTATTGGCCAAGTTCGAAGTCGTTGCAGAAGACAAAGAAACCAAAGATTTTATTGATATTGCAAAGAGCATTACAAGTTTAAAAGTATTTACGACTACAGACAAACAGGTAGCAGCAGCCATGAGTAATGATGTGGCATCTTACTTGAAATCATCTAGACTTTCTGAACTCATGCGTTTTACTGATGAAAACACACAGATAAAATTTTACGTACAAGAAGGTAAAGATGACGATCATGTAAAAGAACTTTTAATGTTCGTTTCAGGGATCTCTGAGTTAGAAAAAATTGATATTAATGGTAAGCAAATAGAGACCGTATTGTTGTCTTTAAGCGGAGATATTGATCTCAACAAGATCAATGCCCTTATTACTAAAATGAACCTACCTCAAGAGTTAAATAAAGTAAACCAAAAACAACAGTCCTAATGAAAAAATCACTATTAAACCACAGATTCAACTGGAGCTTGGGAATGGTATTTTTGGTACTTAGCATGGTTGCTTGTAATTCTGGACCTACCTTACAATCCTATTTTGTAGAAAAGTCAGAAGACCCCAATTTTATAAGTCTCACACTGCCGTCTTCTATTTTAAACATAGCGGTAGATTCGTTACAGGCAGACCAGCAAGAGGCCTTAGCTACTTTGAAAAAACTCAATGTTCTTATTTACAGAAAATCTGTCAATGAGCTAGCTCAATTGGACGTAGAATCTGACGTAGTTCTTAAAATTCTTTCGAATAGTGCTTATACGGAGCTCATGAAATTAAACGCAGAAGATTACAAAGGCGTTGTTTCTTATTTAGGTACAGAAGACGCTATAAAAGAAGTTGTCATTTACGCCAAAGGGGGACAGGAAGGTTTTGTACTTGTGAGAGTGATTGGAGATGGAATGAATCCTAAATACCTAAAGCCATTTATAGAAGCGCTTCAGACTTCTAAAGCATCTGCAGAAGATTTTAAAAACTTGCTTCCAGATTTGGGAATATAATTTGAACGAGCAATTAAAAAAGCCCTAGGCGCCATGAAATGAGGCGACTAGGGCTTTTTATGTTGAAATATAGTCCTTAAATTCCAGTGTAATTATTTGGGCTAATCGCTTTTAGTTCCTGCTTAATAGCTGGAGAAACATCTAATGTTTCAATAAAATCTGCCATACTTTTTTGGTCAATTTTACTGTTGGTCCTCGTGAGACCTTTTAATGCCTCGTAAGGATTTGGATACCCCTCTCTTCTTAAAATAGTTTGAATTGCCTCAGCTACTACAGCCCAGTTATTTTCGAGATCCTGTGCAATTTTATCTGAATTGAGTAGCAATTTAGAAAGCCCTTTTTGTGTTGCTGCAAAAGCAATGATGGTATGTGCCACAGGGACTCCAATATTTCTTAAAACGGTACTATCTGTTAAATCTCTTTGTAATCTTGACACGGGTAATTTGGCGGCAAGATGTTCGAAAAGAGCATTGGCTATTCCNAAGTTACCTTCTGAGTTTTCAAAATCTATAGGATTTACTTTGTGNGGCATGGCAGAAGAACCTACTTCTCCAGCTTTAATTTTTTGTTTAAAATAATCCATAGACACATAGGTCCAAAAATCCCTATCTAAGTCTATTAGTATGGTATTGATTCTTTTCATGGCGTCAAAAAGAGCGGCCATAGAATCATAATGTTCTATTTGGGTAGTAGGAAATGAGTGAGAAAGTCCTAAAGTAGTCTCTACAAACTGAGTACCGAAAAGTTTCCAATCAATAGTTGGATAAGCTACAAAATGGGCATTGTAATTCCCAGTTGCTCCCCCGAATTTGGCTCCGAAAGGAATGGCTTTTAAATCTTTTAATTGATGCTCCAGCCTTACCACGAATACCATGATCTCTTTGCCTAGCCTTGTAGGCGATGCCGGCTGTCCATGGGTTCTAGCCAGTAATGGAACGTTTGCCCATTCATTACTCAAGCTTTTGAGTTGCTCAATAAGGGCCTCTAGTGTCGGAATATAAGCGGTTTGAGTGGCTTCTTTTAAAGAAAGGGGAATGGCTGTGTTGTTAATATCTTGAGAGGTAAGTCCAAAGTGAATAAACTCTTTGAACGATTGAAGATTTAAAGCGTCAAACTTTTCTTTTATGAAGTATTCCACCGCTTTCACGTCGTGGTTTGTAACTGATTCGATCTTCTTAATAGCCATAGCGTCTGCATCGCTAAACTGGGTGTAGATCTCTCTTAATTTTGGATATAAGTGCTTATCAAAGGCACTTAATTGAGGTAATGGACATTCACAAAGCCCTATGAAATACTCAATTTCTACCAGCACTCTATACTTGATAAGAGCTGCTTCAGAGAAAAAAGGAGATAAATTGGATACTTTATTTGAATAACGCCCATCTATAGGAGAAATGGCGTGTAATGCGTCTAATGCCATGATAATTTAATTAAGGGGCAAAGATAGGAAAACCTTTGTAAAGAAATTGTTTGTTTAAGCGCAGTCCGTGACTATTTTTGTGGGTTTCTTTTTAAAAATCACTTTAGTAGATCTGGTTTTAAAAATCACTTTAGTAGATCTG
>JGI26081J50195_1000317_pt1:0-17500 | contig 21066 bp, 15 predicted proteins | sample SaaInl74LU_5_DNA_FD_50195 | JGI IMG/M metagenome (IMG submission 50195) | reverse complement strand
GCTTGGCGCGCGAATCAGCCAAATCACTTCATGTCGCTTTTGCGCCGATGGAACCTATTTTTCAAACGGCACCAGCCTTGCCAACAAGTCGTCCGGATCCGGCACTTGCCTATCCGGCAATCCCCGTTTCGATCATCCCGCCAATGTCAAAACCGGCACTTATCGATGTTCTTCCAAAATCAACCAAGATGATTGGCGAGATGATTCGGTCACAAACCGGATTAGAAAGCGGTGCCGAAACAGAATTAAAGCTTCGCAATGGCGAAGGCATTGGTGCCCTATTGCGCCGTGCCGGATATGATTCGGCATCAATTGCCAAAGCTATCGACGCTGTTTCGGGCAAAGTTAGCCTGCGTCGCCTGCAAATTGGCACTAAATTCCAAGTGGCGTCGCAAGGGTTTCGCTTTTCGACCAAGCCCGGGCGCGACATTTATGTGATCCAGCATCCCGACAGTGGCTGGCTGGCGCTCACCGCGCTTCGTCCGATCGATCGTTATATGAATTTTTTCCAAGGCACGGTTGACGATTCTATCTACCGGGCCGCAATGGCAGCTGGCATCAACGAAAACGCCTTTAATGACTATATCCGTGTCATGGGCTTTTCGGTCGATTTCCAGCGCGAAATTCGGACAGGTGACCGATTCGAGCTTCTCTATGAAACCGAGCGCGACAGCATCGACGGCAAAATCGTTGGTGGCAAGCTGCATTATGCTGGTCTTGTCTTATCTGACGAGCAATTGGGATTTTTCCGCTATGACGGCGATGAAAACACCATTGGCTGGTATGACGAGAATGGCAATTCAGCTGCGCGAACCCTTATCCGCACGCCAATTTCCAATGCCCGCCTATCATCATCTTTTGGCCATCGCAAACATCCGGTTAGCGGCTTTAACGCCATGCATAAGGGTGTTGATTTCGCGGCACCACACGGCACGCCTATCATCGCCGCCGGATCGGGCGTGATTCGTGAGGCCGGTTGGAAAGGCAGTTTTGGCCGCTATATCCGAATCAGACATAATGCCACCTATGATACGGCCTATGCACATATGTCACGCATCGCGCCAAATATTCGCCCGGGGTCACGCGTCAAACAAGGCGAAATCATCGGGTATGTCGGATCAACCGGCAGATCAACCGGCGCGCATCTTCATTATGAAGTGATGGTCAATAACCGGCAGGTAAACCCCATGACGGTTCGCCTACCAACCGGCGAGCGGATTGATGATCAGCATTTGCCAGCCTTTCAAAAAACCGTTGCCGCCATTGATCAAGAAGTTTTGTTGCATGGCACCGTCCGCTTTGCCGGCGCCGTGCCGAATAAAAACACGCAATAGCCCAGCATCACTCGCGGTAAGTTCGTATCATACAAGCCCTATTGCCTAAATTTATACTGGCAATTGGCGATTACCTCTGGCTAACGTCAATGTCATAAAGCGGTATAAGGCATTATTCTGAGGAACATATCATGCAAATTCATGAGCTTTGGCATTATCCAGTCAAAGGGCTTGGCGGCAATCAGATGCCTTCGGCTCGTCTGCGGCAAGGTGGCTATTTTCCCAATGACCGGCAATTTGCCATTTCGATTGGCAGCGAAAAAGCCGCAGCTGCCAGCGATGGTACATGGTTGCCAAAAGCGCATTTCCTGCAATTAATGTCGCATGAATTATTGGCCGAATATAGCTGTCGCTATTGCGGTGATGCTGCTAACCCCAAATTAGAATTACGTCATCAAGGCGCTATATGCCTAAGCATTGATCCGACGCAGCCAGCCGACTGCCTCCGTCTTGAAGATTTCTTTTTTACCTTGCTTGGCAGCACGCTTCGCGGAAAGCCGCGTTTTATGAAGATGAACCATCAGGCCTATAGTGACCAATCAACAGCGCTTATCAGCATTGCCAGCACGGCCTCACTTGATGCTTTTGCAGACGCGACCAACACAAAGCCCGACAGCCGCCGGTTTCGTATCAATATCATTATTGATGGAGAGATGCCCTTTGCCGAGGACAATTTGATTGGCAAGACATTACGCTGTGGTGATGCGCTGCTGTTGGTCAAGAAATCCGTTGGCCGCTGCACCGCAATCAATGTTGACCCGGCAACGGCCAAACGCAGCCCAGATGATTATGTGCGCTTTATGAAAGCCCATTTTGGCCATAGCAATCTTGGCATTTTTGCCGAAGTGATCAATGGCGGCATGATTAAGATTGGCGACAGATTGCAGCCAGCCTGAATCATGCCGAGCGCCGATGGCTTGCCGTGATGACCGCAGATTTAAAAGGCCCATTTCGACATTGCAAAACCCGCAAAGACACGTTTGTTAGGATGGTTGATCGCTATCTTGATCACCCTGAACCGCCTCGGCAAGCTGGGCCGGAGACAGGTTTGTGCGATCATCCGCGCCATTTTTAACAGCTTCATTTTTGGCAGCACCATTATTGTCCGTACCATTTTTGGCAGCACCATTTTTAGCAGCACCATTGCGGGGGCTAGACCGCCGCTTTTTCGGCGCGGCATCACCTGTATCATCTGCACCATCGCCACCATTGGCCTTTGCTGATTCCTGATTGGCGATGCCATCAGCCTCGGAAGCAGCCTCGTCATTTTCTGTTGCTGATTCCTGATCACGCCGTGGTTCGCCAGGGGCACCGTCATCATCAGCCGCGGCATTGGCCTGTTCTTGCTGGCGTTTGGTTTCGGCAACGCCAACAGCCGCCTGATGAAGCCGGAAATAATGATCGGCAAATTGGGTATAGGCTTCAGCCGAAATCCGTTCACCCGATGTCGCCGCGTCATGTGCAAGCGCCATATATTTTTCATGAAGCTGTTGGGCATTGCCCCGCAATTTCACGTCAGGGCCATTTGACTCATAGGACGTATTGCGGTTTGGCACATGATTATGATTGCCACTCGTATTTCCACGACGGCCACGACCACGGCCGCGTTTGGCGTTTTGAGGTTGTCTCATTTGGTTTGATACCACATTCGTTATTAAAAACGGTTATCGATAAATCTAATCAAAGTCATTTCGGTTGCGGTTAGTCTATTAACGACAGTTCGACATAAAGCCGGTGCAAACGATCCCATTTCGTTAGGAAAGGCGCTGGCGTATTGGTGACCAAAATCACCCCGCCGCGAATGGCGATACCATAACGTTGGCTTCATATTAATATCAAGAAAAATATCACCCATTTCACATTTTAATTGAAAATGCGAGACAGCGCGTGATGCCAGCAAGATCGTGATAGCTGCCACTAAGCTGTAAATTTGCTTTTTCGGCCTCGGCGGTAACAGCATTTTCCTGCCCGCGTCCGATTTCAACAAAGGCCATACCACTAACCGCAAGCGCCGCGGCAAGCCGTGGCAAAAGCTGCTGCCAGCACGCCATACCATCAGCCCCGCCATCAAGCGCCAAGGCCGGATCAAAAGATTTCACATCCACTGCAAGCCCATCAATTTCGCCTGTCGGGATATAGGGCGGGTTTGACAAGATCACGTCAAAATCGCCAAGCGGGCCAAGGTCATCAGCAAAGCTATGCGCGGTAAACGCGGCGCGTTCGCCAAGACCAAGGCTGGCTGCATTGCGCCGCGCCGTGGCAATCGCATCAAGATTCACATCAATGCCAACACCATTTGCTTGGGGCAATTCAGATAATAACGCCAACAGCAAACAGCCGCTTCCCGTGCCAAGATCAAGCAAGCGCAACGGCCGGTCTTTGGCGGCGTTGCGTGATACCCATCGAACAGCCGCATCAATCATTGTTTCTGAGTCGGGGCGCGGGTCAAGCGTTGCTGGCGATACGGCAAAGCGAAGTGACCAAAATTCACGCCAACCGCGAATGCGGCTGATTGGCTCGCCCGCAAGACGGCGTGCCATCATCGCCGCTAGCCGGTCATCACAAGCCTGATCCATTGGCGCAATATCTTCATGCGGCAAGACAGCTTCATCACGTCCCAAGGCCATGCCAAGAAGACACCGCGCATCACTTTTGGCACTGGCAATACCGGCATCGGCAAGAATTTGCTCAAGCGCATAAAGAATGGTGCTGGCTTCTTGTTTTGCTGGCAGATCGGTTTTTGCATGATCGACCGGCGTCACCATTATACCCCTTCGGCAAGCCGCCGTGACTGGTCTTCTGACACAAGCGCGTCAACCACCTCGTCAAGCGCCTCGCCAGTGATGACACGATCAAGCTTATATAGCGTGAAATTGATACGATGATCGGTAACACGCCCTTGCGGGAAATTATAGGTTCGGATCCGTTCAGAACGATCACCTGAGCCAACCTGTCCTTTGCGTTCGGCGGCGCGAACAGCCTCAACCCGCGCGCGTTCGGCATCATAGATACGCGCCCGCAAAATCTTCATCGCTTTGGCACGGTTTTTATGTTGTGATTTTTCATCCTGCTGGCTGACAACGATGCCGGTTGGCAAATGCGTTATGCGAACCGCCGAATCAGTTGTATTAACCGATTGCCCGCCCGGGCCAGATGCCCGAAACACATCAATCCGAAGATCCGATTCATCAAGCTGAATATCAACTTCTTCCGCTTCGGGAAGCACGGCAACGGTTGCTGCCGATGTGTGAATGCGTCCGCCAGCTTCGGTTTCAGGAACACGCTGCACCCGATGCACGCCTGATTCAAATTTCAACCGCGCAAAAACATCATTTCCCGAAATTGTGGCAGTGGCTTCCTTATAGCCGCCAATGCCGGTTTCCGACACTTCCATAACTTCGAATTTCCAGCCATGCTTCGCGGCATAGCGCTGATACATCGAAAATAGGTTTGCGGCAAAAAGGGCTGCCTCGTCACCACCCGTTCCGGCGCGCACCTCAAGAATCGCGTTCCGCGAATCATCTTTGTCTTTTGGCAATAGCAAAAGCTGCAGAGCGGCCTGGGCCTCGGGAAGCTGGGCTTTGAGACTATCCGCTTCGGCCTGCGCCATTTCCAGCATATCAGGATCATCTTTCGCTTCTTCAACCATGACCAGCGCATCAGCAAGCTCGGCTTCGATCCGGCGAACCAGTTCGATCTGCTCGCAAACCGGACGAAGGTCAGACAGCTCGCGGGAAAACTGCGCTAGATCGCTGTTGCTCATATTGGCCGAATCCGACAGCCGGTCTTCGACTTCGCGGCGGCGTTCAAGTACTTTATCCATTGATGAGTCGAGGCTCATGCCAAAACTCCTTTTTGGTCTAGTTTCAATCACTGTGAATTTGGCAGATCAAACGGCACGGCTGCCAGCCGGAATAGACTGCCAGCTATGGGGCGAGAAGACTTTCGGCAATCGCCGCCGCAAGGCCGCTAGAATCGGCCAAATCAAGCGACAATTCCTGTTGGCTTCCATCGCTTAGATTGCGCAGCTGGACGGTATTTTTGGCAAGCTCATCACTTCCCATAATCACCGCGATCCGAATACCGGCCTTATCGGCTTTTTTCAATTTTTTACCCATTGCGCCACTTGTTGGCAGGTCAATATCAATACCCGCATCGCGAAGCTGTTCGGCAAGACGAAACGCCGCTTGGCGCGCGCCGTCATCAGCCGTCAAGATCGCCACTTTCGGACTGTTCACCGAAGCGGTTTCAACAAGCATGGCAAGCCGCTCGACACCAGCCGCCCAGCCCACACCGGCCACCTGCGGCCCGCCAAGCATTTCCGCAAGCCCGTCATAGCGCCCCCCACCCAGAACCGTTCCTTGTGCGCCAAGCGATGTGGTGACAAATTCAAATGCCGTATGGCAATAATAATCCAGCCCACGAACCAATAGCGGATCAAAAACCCAGGCCACACCAGCGCCATCAAGCGCCGCTGTCAGATCGGCAAAATGCGCCTTTGACACATCGTTCAGATAATCTTGAAGTCGCGGGGCATTTTGCAATATCGCGCGATCACCAGCATCTTTTGAATCCAAAATGCGAAGCGGGTTTACCGCAAGGCGGGTTTTGCTGTCATCCGATAATTGGTCGGTAAATGTTTCCAAATAGGCAATCAAGGCCGCACGGTAGGCCGCACGACTGTCGCCATCACCAAGCGAATTGAGATGAAGTTCACAATCATCAAGCACGCCAAGCGATGCCAAAAACCGTGCGCCACAAGCAATGATTTCAGCGTCGGCAAGCGCATCATCTGGGCCAAGATATTCGATGCCGACCTGATGAAACTGGCGCATCCGGCCCTTTTGCGGACGCTCATAGCGGAACATCGGCCCCGCATAGAAATATTTCAAAGGCAGGCTTTGCGTCAGCCCGCCCGAAATCATCGCCCGCACAACACCAGCAGTATTTTCCGGCCGCAAGGTCAAAATTTCACCGCCACGATCGGCAAAGCTGTAATTTTCCTTGGTGACAATATCGCTGCTTTCGCCAAGCGGGCGAGAAAATACCTCGGAAAATTCAAAAATCGGCGTCGCCATTTCTTGAAAGCCATAGCGTGCCGATGCCGTCCGTGCAGCGTCAATCACCAAACGATGTTTGGCCATGCTATCGGGAAGAAGATCAGCGGTACCGCGGGCAGGTTGAAGTCGTGACATGGGCTGTAATCTGCTTTTTAAGTTTGTGTTGATGCCGCTTCGGCGGCTTTTAATTCGGCAACGCGGGTTTCAACCAGATCAACCACATGTTCAACAATATCACCATTTGACAGGCGATGATCAGCCATGCCTGACAGATAAATCTGATGTGTTCCTTTGCCGCCACCGGTTAGGCCAATATCGGTTTCACGCGCCTCACCCGGCCCGTTCACAACACAGCCGATGATTGAAACGGTAATCGGCATATCAATATGTTCCAGCCGATCTTCGATAATTTGCACAGTTTTGATAACGTCAAATTGCTGGCGCGCGCAAGATGGGCAGGAAATAACCGTTACACCGCGGCGGCGAAGCCCGAGTGATTTCAGCATTTCATAACCGGCTTTCACCTCTTCGGTCGGGTCTGCCGATAAAGACACCCTTACCGTATCGCCGATACCGGCCCATAGCAGATTACCAAGGCCAATCGCCGATTTGATCGTGCCTGCCCGCAGCCCGCCTGCTTCGGTGATGCCAATATGCAGCGGGCAGTCAATAACATCGGCAAGCTGTTGATAGGCAGCTACAGCCAGAAACACATCTGATGCTTTGACTGAAATTTTGAATTCGTGAAAATCATTATCCTGTAAAATCTTGGCATGTTCCAAGGCAGATTCGACAAGCGCTTCGGGGCAGGGCTCGGCATATTTTTCAAGAAGATGCTTTTCCAGCGATCCAGCATTGACACCAATACGCATCGAACATCCATGATCACGCGCGGCCTGAACCACCTCGCGCACCCGCGCCGCATTGCCAATATTGCCAGGATTAATCCGCAAGCAGGCAGCACCGGCCTTGGCCGCCTCGATGGCACGGCGATAATGGAAATGGATATCAGCAACAATGGGAACCGGACTTTGCGCGCAAATGGTTTTCAGCGCCGCGGTACTATCCTCATCGGGGCAGGACACCCGCACAATATCGGCACCTGCCGCCGCTGCCGCATTGATTTGCGCCAACGTGCCTTCAATATCACTTGTCAGGCTATTGGTCATGGTCTGCACCGAAATCGGCGCATCGCCGCCAACCGGAACCGACCCGACCATCACCTGACGGCAGCGACGGCGCTCAATTGTTCGATAAGCCCGATAAGCGTTTGACACTGTTGCACTCCAAATGACGGCGCGGCGCACCCATGTTGAATTTGCCCCATTCTATACCCTGTTCGGCGGGCAAGCGCCAGATCATTGCGTCACTTTGTTCAGATGAGGCGTTGCCATTAATTTGCAAGAGGTGATAGCAGGCCATGCCTTTTGTCCGGCAAGTGACGCGCAAAAGCGCAAAGCCCCACGCAAAAACGCCAAAATCAGACGAAGAACCCGAAATAGGGATCAAGCGCCAAACTATCTGGAAACAACAACATCCGCGGCTAATAATTTGGAGAGCTGGCGAAAGACAGGCTGGCGTAAAAGGCTAGCGCACCTGCCGCAATTTGTCGGTAACCAGCGGCAGATCGCGGACAATCTGGCCGATTTCGCCGATTGACCGCGGGTCATCGCCACCAACAACAACCTGTAGCCCGCCAGCATTGCCGGTGCTGAGATAAAGCCGCGTATTGCCTTCGACAACATAGCTATCACCAGCCTGCATTAATTTGGCCATCACTTCTTCGCCATTGTCGCGCACGATCTCGACCCAGCTTGCGGCAACCGCACGAATGGTGATTTCCTGCGCCGGATCACGAAGATTGGCGATGGCGCTATTTCCCGCCGACTGCGGTTTGCCATTTTGCGATATGGGGGTAATGACCTGTGTTTCGGCCAAATCACCTGATAAAACGGGGCTATTCGCATCGACTGTCGACACGGCTGGTTCACGCGGCGCGATAATCGCTGACGCAATTTCAACGGGTTTCGCCGGTGCCGTTGTTAGCGGCGCCTTAGCGATGACGGTTTTTGTCGTGGCGGCCAGATCATCTGTTACCGCGTTTGGCGTTGGCGTTGCAGCCGCCGCGGCAATCTCTTTTTCTGGCTGAACTGGCGCAGTCATATTTTGCGTTTGCGCCTGACCGTCAACCGGCATAACCGTCATTGTGCCTTGATCGATAAGCGTGTCTCGCATCGCGGCAGAATCTGACGGCGTTGCCGCGACGTCATTTGGCACCATCGCCATCTGATCATTCACATCACCGCCATTTAACCAGTACCAGCCGCCATAGGCAATGCCAGCACAAACAACCAGCATTGATGCAATGGCTGGGGCCGAACGCTGTGGTGGCCGCGTACTCATCGGAATTTTATAGTTTGGCATGGCCGCCGCTTTGGCCGTCAATGCCGAATAGCGCGCCACAAGTGATGATGGATCAAGCGCAACAAACTGGCCATAGCTTCGCAAAAACCCTGTTACATAGGCTGGTGCTGGCAATTCATCAAAAGCACCGGATTCAAGCTTTGACAGATAATCAACTGAAATCCGGAGCTGCTGCGATACATCGCCAATTTTCAAACCCTGGAGCCGACGCGCATGTTTCAGCGTCGCACCGATCTGTTCGAAACTATCACCTGCAACCAACGGTTTGATTTCTTTATCTTGAACGCGCACCAAGCTGGTCTCCATTCATTAACCATATGTCCANAAGCACCAGAAATTTCCGATGATTGCAAACAAAACTTTAAGTTTTCAAAAGAACAACCCNCGACCATATGGCTGATAACGTTGACTGANGTCGGTTTANATCGCAGATTTTCGCATGTTTAGCAAGCATCGGTTACTATNACCGCGATATCAAGACTCGTCATCCAGCCCATAGGCTGTATGCAGGCTACGAACCGCCAATTCGGTGTATTCAGCATCAATCAAAACCGAAATCTTGATCTCGGATGTTGAAATCACATGCAGGTTTACGCCCTTTGTCGCCAGCGTTTCAAACATGGTCTTGGCAACGCCGGGCTGGGTCCGCATGGCCGTGCCCACAACCGAAATTTTGGCAACATTTGGCGAGGAGTCAACCGACTCAAACTTTAATTGGTCTTTNATTTTGTTAATTATATCAACNGCTTTATCAAGATCGCCACGGCTAACCGAAAAACTGATATCGGTTTTCTTCACGGCGCTTGATGCGCTTTGTACAATCATATCCACATTCACATGATTATCTGCCAAGGCGCCAAAAACACCAGCAGCAACGCCGGGCTGGTCAGGCAGACCAACGATGGTAATTTTGGCCTCGTCGGGGCTATATGCAATCCCGCTAATGGTTTCTTGTTCCACGACTGAATCCTCATTCACGACTAAAGTGCCTGGTGCATCATTGAAACTTGAGCGCACCTGCAGATTGACATTATGGCGCATCGCCATGGCGACTGATCTTGTTTGCAAGACCTTGGCACCTGATGATGCCATTTCCAGCATTTCTTCAAAGGTGATTCGCGCTAATTTGGTTGCTTTTGGCGCGATTCGCGGATCGGTAGTATAAACCCCATCAACATCAGTATAGATATCGCACCGGTCAGCTTCGAGCGCGGCGGCAATCGCAACGGCTGATGTATCCGACCCGCCACGGCCAAGCGTGCTGATCCGCCCATCGGGGCCAATGCCCTGAAAACCGGCAATGACCGCGACTTGTCCTGCTTTCATGCGCTCGCGAATGGCCGACCCGTCAATCGAGTCAATCCGCGCCGCACCATGAACATTATCTGACCGGATGGGAATCTGCCAGCCAAGCCATGAACGCGCGTCAATGCCGATATTCTGCAAAGCAATCGCAAGCAAGCCAACAGTCACCTGTTCGCCCGTCGCAACAATCGTATCATATTCACGCGCATCATGAATGGGGCCGACTTCTGATGCCCATGAGACAAGCTGATTTGTNGTTCCCGACATTGCCGAGACAACAACCGCGACCTCATGGCCAGCGTCGACTTCGGTTTTTACCCGCTGCGCCACATTGCGTATGCAATCGAGATCGGCCACCGAGGTGCCGCCAAATTTTTGAACAATTCGTGCCATTTGCTGTATGCTGTTTTCCAGTAAATCTAATTTCACGCAGCTATAACGATTACCAGCCGCGGGGGCAAGCCTATGATGACAACCGCCGATCAAACTGAGATCGATAATTTTGCCGCCCTATCCGACCAATGGTGGGACCAAAAAGGGCCAATGGCACCTTTGCACGCTTTTACGCCTGTTCGCATTGACTATATTCTACAAGCGATCGGCCGGTTTTTTCCGATTAAAAAAGACCAACGGCAAAGCGCAAAACCATCATTGGCCGGATTGAAAATACTCGATATTGGCTGTGGCGGCGGCTTGCTTGCCGAACCAATGGCACGCCTTGGAGCAGCAGTAACCGGCATTGACGTTACCGCACCGGCGATCAGCGCCGCCAAAACACATGCAGACGCGATGCAGCTTGCCATTGATTATCAGGTGATCACGGCTGAAGATCTAGCCGCAAGTGGTGCCAAATTCGATGTGATCTATGCATCTGAGGTGATCGAACATGTTGCCGACCGCCCGCTTTTCATCAAGGCAATCGCCACTATGCTGGCGCCTGATGGCGTTGTTGTGATCACCACCATCAACCGCAGCTTGCCAGCGCTGATTTTTGCCAAATTCGCGCTTGAATATATTGTTCGGCTTGTGCCTGCTGGTACGCATGACCCGCGCAAATTCGTGCGGCCAGCCGAATTACGCGCCGAATTTGCCTCGGCTGGGATCCTTCTTGATGATATGACCGGTTTTGCGCCATGTCCTGGCGGAGGATTTATGCCCATCGGATCGCTGGCAATCAATTATGCGGCAAGCGGCGGCTTTCGATAGGGCCAAGGCGCGGGCATCTGGCTTAATGTTCAGGCGGCAACCACGGTAAAGCCACAACATCAATGCCTTCATCGGCAAGTGATTCGCGTTCTTCGGCGCTTGAATGACCATAAATATTTTCAGGCGCGCGATCGCCGTAATGCATTTTGCGAACTTCGGCTGCAAAATCATTCCCGACATCGCGACATTCAGACTTTATCTTACGTTGCAATTGGCGTAATTGCGCGATCGCCTCACCAAGTGCGGCCTGTGATGGGGCAGGATGTGCCGATGCGACTTGGGCAGATGCAACTTGGGCAGATGCGGCTTGGGCAGATGGCGTGATTGTTGGTGTGATGATGCCAGCCTGATTGCCAACCTGATTGCCAGCCTGATTAGCCGTTTCGCTCGCTGGCAGCCGGTTCACATCGTCACGGCGACGTTTTGGGCTGGCCAGATTGGGCGTCATCAAAGCGCGGCGCACCTTGGCACTGTCACAAACCGGACAGGTGACAAGCCCGGTTTCGTTCTGCGCATCAAAAGCAGCACCAGTTTGAAACCAGCCTTCAAATTCATGTGTCAAATCGCAGATCAATTGATATTTGATCATCTGTTCCGCCTCGTTAAGATCTATCGATATTATAGATAGGGGGCATATAGACGGGCCACAAGCCCCAAAACCAGCGATATAATTGCGCTAAAGCGCCCCATGGCAATGTTTGAATTTCTTGCCTGACCCGCATGGGCAAGCTGCATTTCGCGACACTTTCGCATTGGCCGACAAATCCGCTGCTGCGGCTGGCGGCTGGCCCTGTTCATCAGGCTGGCGGATCTCGACATGCGAGAGAACCATGCTTGTGGTCTCTCGCATATTGGCAAGCATCGTCTCAAACATCAAAAAAGCTTCGCGCTTATATTCATTCAGCGGATCCTTTTGCGCATAGGCCCGAAGGGTGATCCCTTGGCGCAGTTGATCAAGCGTCAATAAATGTTCTTTCCATTGCTGATCAAGCACCTGCAAAAGCAAATTCTTTTCTGCCATCCGCATGATATCGGGCCCAAGCCTGACGGCCTTTTCAGCCATATGGCGATCGGCAGCGTCAATCAATCTGGCTTCAATTTCCGGCTCGGCAATGCCGTCTTCGGCAAACCAATCGGCAATCGGCGCTTCGACACCCAAAACGCGGCGGGCATCGGCATCAAGCGTTTCTGAATCCCACTCATCATGATAGGTACCAGCGGGAATTGACCGTTCGATAATCAGGGCCGCAGCTTCATGGCGCATATCAACAACGGTGTCATGCACATCATCGGCGCGCATGATTTCCTTGCGCTGGTCAAAAATCACCCGGCGCTGGTCATTCATCACATCGTCATATTTCAGCAATTGCTTGCGAATTTCGAAATTGCGCGCCTCAACTTTGGATTGGGCTTTTTCAACGGCCTTGTTGATCCATGGATGCATAATGGCCTCGCCATCTTCAAGGCCAAGCTTTAACAGCATATTATCCAATTTTTCCGAGCCGAAAATACGCATCAAATCATCTTGCAGTGACAAGAAGAATTTTGATGCGCCCGGATCGCCTTGGCGGCCTGTCCGGCCGCGAAGCTGGTTATCAATCCGGCGTGATTCATGGCGTTCGGTACAGACCACATATAATCCGCCAGCAGCAAGTGCGGTGGCTTTGGCCGCTTCAATTTCGGCAGCAATTTTGGCAGTCGCCGCTTTGGTAACTGATTTGCCTTCGGCTTCAAGGCCGGCAAGCCGCATGTCCAGATTACCACCAAGTTGAATATCGGTTCCGCGTCCGGCCATATTGGTGGCAATGGTGACCGCGCCAGGAACGCCCGCATCGGCAATGATTTTAGCTTCTTCTTCATGGAAACGGGCATTTAGAACCCGATGGTCGATTTTGCGCTTTTCCAATTCGGCTGATAGACGTTCGGATTTATCAATGCTGATCGTCCCAACAAGAACTGGCTGTTGGCGTGACCGGCATTCAAGAATCAGCGCGATAACCGCTTCGTCACGTTCGGCGCTGGTACGATAAACCTCATCATCATAATCAATACGGGCCACATCACGATTGGTCGGAATGGCCATGACCTCTAAAGCATAGATTTCAGAAAATTCACCAGCCTCGGTCATGGCTGTACCGGTCATCCCCGCCAGCTTGTCATACATGCGGAAATAATTCTGGAAGGTGACTGATGCCAGCGTTTGGTTTTCCGCCTGAATTTCAACGCCTTCTTTCGCCTCAATTGCCTGATGCAGACCATCAGAGAAACGGCGGCCCTCCATTGCGCGGCCGGTAAATTCATCAATAATGACGACCTCGCCAGCCTTTAGCATATAATGCGTGTCTCGGGCAAAAAGCCGGTGCGCACGAAGCGCCTGATTGACGTGATGCAATAGCCCAACATTTTCAATATCATAAAGCGTTGCTTCGCCAATGGCACCACGCTCGCGAAGCAGGTTTTCGGCATGTTCAATGCCAATCTCACTCAGCGAGACACTATTGCCCTTTTCATCAAGATCATAATCTTCATCCACCAATAACGGGATGATTTGATTGGCAACATGATAATGTTCAGCATTGGTTTCAGCAGGGCCAGAAATGATCAGCGGTGTACGCGCTTCATCAACAAGGATCGAATCAACCTCATCAACGATCGCAAAGCTGAAATCGCGCTGCACCATATCACCAAGGCTGAACTTCAAATTATCGCGGAGATAGTCAAAGCCAAACTCATTATTCGTGCCGTAAGTGACATCACAACCATAGGCAGCACGGCGCTGATCGTCATCAAGCCCGCCCGTGATGCAGCCAACGCTGAGACCCAGAAATTCATAGACCTTGCTCATCCATGCCGCATCGCGTGATGCCAGATAATCATTGACCGTCACCACATGGACGCCGCGACCATCAAGCGCATTCAGCACCACCGCTAAAGTCGCGACAAGCGTTTTACCCTCGCCGGTTTTCATTTCGGCGATCTGGCCGCGATGAAGGGCAATACCACCCATCAACTGAACATCAAAATGACGCTGGCCAAGGGTGCGTTTGGCGGCTTCACGAACCAGTGCAAACACATCAATCAAAAAATCGTCTTTTGGCGCACCATCAGTTATTTTCTGGCGGATATCAGCGACCATAGCGCGAATGGCATCATCCTCGAGACTGGCAAAATTGGCTTCGCGGTCGTTAATCTGCTGAACCAATGGCTGCATCGATTTGACGATACGGTCATTCGAGCTGCCAAACAGGTTTTTTGCAAAAGACGCAAACATCGGAACTCCCCAGCCATGTGGCAAATGCGTTGCCGGACGGCAAATATAAAGCTGGTGCAAAAAGCACCTGATTGGACATAGGTATAGACGCGAATTTTGTCAATTGTTTGAGCATGTTTTTCCCGATTTACCTGTGATTTGGCAAAATCGCTCACCGGCGAATAACGCCGCCCAACCTGATGTAGAATATTGCGCATTTTTCAAGCGCGGGCTTGCCCTTGAGCGTTAGCTTCGCTAACACTAAGACATGGGCTGGTGAACGAAAGTCCAGCTTGGTTGATTTGAATTTTTCTTGATTACCCTCCGGCGCGCCGGTGATCGCGGCAAGGCCTGATCATGTTTAGAGGATTTACGAATGCGTAATGGTATTTTCGCCCATCGGTTTATTGGCCTTGTGACAGGCGCCGCTCTTTTTGCTGGTATGGGCATGATGGCGCATGCCAATGAAGACCGTATTCCGGTCGGCACGGTCAATGGTGAAACCTTGTGGCTTGATGATGTCATGCGTCAGGCCGAGCGCCTTCCTGATGAATTCCGGCAAACACCTTTGGCAAATTATTTCGACCAGCTGGTCACCGATATGGTTGATGCGCGCATTGCCGCCGATGCTGCCCGTATGGCAAAACATGACAGAAAAGAAGATGTTGCCGCGGCGATGAAAACTGCCGCTGACCGCGTGCTTGCCGAATCATGGCTTGGCGAAACGGTTGCTGGCGAAGTGAATGATGCCGCGATTGAAAATGCCTATCAGAAATTTGTCGCCGACAGCGCCTCACGCGAACAGGTGACCGCATCACATATTCTGGTTGAAACCGAAGATGATGCCAAGGCAGTGATTGCCGCACTTGATAAAGGCGAAGATTTTGCCGAATTGGCAAAAACCAAATCAACGGGGCCAAGCGGGCCAAATGGCGGATCACTTGGCACTTTTGGCCGTGGCCAGATGGTGCCAGCCTTTGAAAATGCGGCCTTTGCGCTAGGTGAAGGCAACTTTAGCAAAACCCCTGTCCAGACCCAGTTTGGCTGGCATGTTATCAAGGTTGATAAAAAGGCAATTGCTCCGGCGCCAACGCTCGAAGCCATGCGTGACCAGCTTGTGCAAAATCTTTCAACTCAAGCCCTAGGCCGTGTTCTCGAAGAATTGCGCGCAAAACAGGATATCAAACTCCGCAGTTTTGCCGATATTCGTAAAGATGCGATGGCCACGGGCAATACCCAGTAAAAGCCACCGCCATGACCCGTTCTCCTCTGGCACCTGACAGCTTTCCCGACCTGCCGCCGATTGCCGGCATCAAACTTGGCACCGCAGCAAGCGGCATGCGCTATCAAGGGCGCGATGATTTGCTGTTGATCACCTTGGCGCCTGAAAGCAGTGTTGCCGGTGTCTTTACCCAATCTGATACAGCCGCTGCCCCAGTTGGCTGGAGCCGGAAAATTGCCGAAACCGGCAAGGCGGCAGCAATCATCACCAATGCTGGCAATGCCAATGCTTTTACCGGCAGTCGCGGCGATAACGCCGTCCATGACATCGTCAATAACCTTGCCAGCCATCTTGATTGTGATGCTGGCGCAATCATGGTGGCGTCGACCGGCGTGATTGGCGAGCCGTTAGATGCGGCCAAGCTAGCCCCCTATTTTGACGCGTTGGTCAATGAAAGCAATGCCAATTGGCACGACGCTGCCAATGCCATTCTGACAACCGACACCTTCGCCAAAGGCGCCCATGCAAAATGCATGATTGATGGGGTCACGGTTCATTTAAGCGGAATCGCCAAAGGGTCAGGCATGATTGCGCCCAATATGGCAACCATGCTTGGCTATATCGGCACCGATGCAGCCGTGCCAGCATCCGTTCTGGCGGCATGTCTTCGCGCTGCCAATGACGATAGTTTCAATGCCATTACCGTCGATAGCGACACCTCAACCAATGATAGTGTTTTCCTGATGGCAAGCGGCATGGCTGGCAACCGGTTGATTACCGATGCCAATGATCCGGCATTGGCTGATTTCCGTGCCGCCTTGGCCGCGGTTATGCGCGATCTTGCCATCCAGATTGTGCGCGATGGCGAAGGTGCGACCAAGCTTGTCACCATTGATATTGCTGGTGCCAAGACCAATGCGGTTGCCCGTCAAATCGGCCTTGCCATTGCCAATTCACCTTTGGTCAAAACCGCCATTGCTGGCGAAGATGCCAATTGGGGCCGGATCGTTATGGCGATTGGCAAATTGGGCATTGGCATTGCGTCTGATGCTATCAGCATTGATATTGGCGGCTATCCGGTGGCGCGTGACGGCATGCGCATTGCCGATTATGACGAAGCCCCGATTGCCACCCATATGACTGGTCAGATGATTGATCTTGCGGTGACGGTTGGCGATGGCGATGGCGCTGCTCGGATTTGGACATGCGATTTGACGCATGGCTATATCTCGATCAATGCCGATTACCGAAGCTAGAAAATCGATGTTGCTGGTAAGCGCGGTGGCGCTGGTCGATATTGATGGGCGCGTATTGCTGGCGCAGCGGCCTGAAGGCAAGTCAATGGCTGGATTATGGGAATTTCCGGGCGGCAAAATCGAAGCTGGCGAAACGCCTGAGGCAGCGCTGATCCGTGAATTGCGCGAAGAGCTTGGCATTGATACTGCCGAATCCTGCCTTGCCCCGCTGAGCTTTGCCAGCCATCATTATGCTGCCAGTGATGATGGCGATGCGTTTCATCTTTTAATGATGCTGTTTGTTTGCCGCCGCTGGCAAGGCCGCCCACAAGCAGTTGAAGGCGGCATGTTGAAATGGGTACGTCCGCAACAATTGCGCGACTATCCAATGCCTGCAGCTGATATTCCATTGATCTCGGCCTTACAGGATCTTCTCTAGGGCAGGATCTTCTCTAGGGCAGGAT
>JGI26081J50195_1000305_pt1 | contig 21452 bp, 17 predicted proteins | sample SaaInl74LU_5_DNA_FD_50195 | JGI IMG/M metagenome (IMG submission 50195) | reverse complement strand
ATTCAAAAAGAACCTGCCGCTTTTGTCAGGTGGAACATCGATCACACTTCCGATGCTTGAAAATCAGGCAATTCCAACAGATATTAATCACTTCAGAGTAGGTGAAGCTGCATTTTTCGGTGTATCACCTTTAGCTAACGAACAGTTTCTCGACCTAAATACTCAAACCTTTGAATTCAAAGCGAACATTATTGAATTGGAGGAGAAAAAACTAGTTCCAGAAGGCGTAATGAGTGATGCAAATATCGGTCAAACTTCAAACTTTGCAGAAAGTTCTGTTGGCGAGCAATCCAATAAAGTTATTTTGGACTTTGGATTGCTAGACGTAAATCAAGAGGATTTAACAGCCTTGGATGAGGGCGTAAGTTTTGTAGGTACGACATCGGATATGACTGTTGTTGATGTTGGAGAAAACCGAAATAAAGATGGCCATCAACGCTTTAAAGTTGGCGATACACTTTCTTTTCGGGTGAATTATATGGCCGTAGCACGATTGCTGAATTCTAAGTTTATCGGTAAGGTTTTCAACTGATCCCTTTCAAATTAATTAGCCAACCAACTCCGAAAGGACTTCTGCACATTGTTTCGCAGAATCAACATGCATTCTGAACCATAATTCAGGCTCAATTAATTCCAATTCACCTAAAACCAATTGATCGTCATTGTCCCAGAAGACGTCTACTCTTGCATAGACAGGTAATTCGGGACATTTGGAAAGCGCATTTTCGGCAAATTGAATCTCTGCCTTGTTCGGCTCATATTTCTCAATAGACCCACCAAAATCATCTTGAACACGGAAGTCACCTGGCTTGGCTTGTTTGAGAACCGCATGACTGTATTTGCCTCCAAAAAGCATGAAAGAAACCTCTCCTTTTGAAGCGATTTGCTCCTGATACTCCTGCAACATCATATTTTCATTCGCGATTAAATCAGCAAACAAGTTCTCGAAGGCCTCCAGTTGCTCACGTTCTATTTTGTAGGTGTGCCTCGCAGCTCCTGATATTGCTGGTTTCAGAATGAATTTCTTCCAATTCGTATCGTTGGCAATCGCACTTAAAGAACGTTGCTCTCCCTGATTCACGTAAATTGTTGGAGGAATAGAAACACCCTTGTCACTCAATTCCAAAAGATATTTTTTATCGAGATTCCAGTAAATTAAGTTTTTAGAATTGATTAATATCGTTTTTGAACTCACATCATTCAACCATTCGGAAAATTCGGNGAATCGATCGAAATAATCCCAAGTAGTTCGAAAAATTACATACTTCGTAGAACTCCATTCAAAGTCAGGATCATCCCAATTTGTGCGGTGCATCTTCAATCCTAAATCTTCACAAGCGCGCTTCAAAAGTTGGTCTTCATCCAAAACGTTTTGAATGTACGGATTGATATCCTTTGGATTGATATATCTACGATCCGTTAAAATAGTAATGTCAAATTTCATAACTCCTCAATTGTAATGATAACACGTCAAAATGAATTTGAAACTACAATTTAATTTACAAAAACAAACAGATTCAGATTGATTTCGTTTATCGCTTAAATCGCTTAACTTTGCACCCCAATAAAAGACACGCATGAGCAACGCTTCAGAAATCAAGAAAAGGAGAACTTTCGGAATTATTTCTCACCCGGATGCCGGAAAAACGACCCTTACGGAAAAACTATTGCTTTTCGGTGGAGCGATTCAGTCTGCTGGTGCGGTAAAAAACAATAAAATCAAGAAGTCCGCAACCTCGGATTTCATGGAGATTGAGAAACAACGTGGAATCTCCGTAGCGACGTCGGTAATGGCTTTCAACTACCGCGACAAACAAATAAACATTCTAGATACACCTGGTCACAAGGACTTTGCAGAAGACACTTTCCGTACTTTGACCGCTGTAGATAGTGTGATTTTGGTTGTCGACGTTGCCAGTGGTGTTGAGGAGCAGACAGAGCGTTTGATGGAAGTTTGTCGCATGCGAAATACCCCAGTGATCATTTTTGTCAATAAAATGGATCGAGACGGTAAAGAATCTTTTGATTTGCTGGACGANCTTGAAGAAAAGTTAAGCATCAAAGTACGACCNTTGACTTGGCCTATTGGAATGGGAGATCGCTTCAAAGGTGTCTACAATTTGTATAAAAATAACCTGAACTTATTCCAAGCCAATAAAACAGGAATTTCAGCAGACGTGATTCCAATTAATGACTTGAATGATTCGGATTTAGATGAATATATTGGAGAAGAGCCTGCTGCTGAATTGCGCGAGGAAGTTGAAATGATTGAAGGTGTTTACGACGCGTTTGATCGTGAAACATACCTTGCCGGAGAAGTTGCGCCAGTCTTTTTTGGTTCTGCGATGAATAATTTTGGCGTGAAAGAAATGCTGGATACATTTTGTGAGATCTCACCTGAACCAAGAGGAAGAGAATCCGACCTGCGCCCTATTGAACCCTTAGATCCAAAGTTCTCAGGTTTTGTATTCAAAATTCACGCAAACCTTGATCCAAAACACCGTGATCGCATTGCGTTTTTACGCATTGTCTCTGGTAAATTTGAAAGAAACACATTCTACAATCATGTTCGATTGTCCAAGAAAATGAAATTCCCGAATCCAACGTCTTTCATGGCGCAGGATAAAAGTGTAATCGACGAAGCTTATCCAGGTGATGTTATCGGTCTTTACGACTCAGGAAATTTTAAAATTGGTGATACGCTTACAGAAGGTGAATCATTTATGTTTAAAGGAATTCCGAGTTTTTCTCCTGAAATGTTTATGGAGTTAGAGAACAAGGATCCTTTGAAATCAAAACAACTGGACAAAGGAATCCGTCAACTGATGGACGAGGGTGTGGCGCAATTGTTTATTCAACAACCGGGAAACCGAAAAATTGTTGGAACCGTTGGTCAGCTTCAGTTTGAAGTTATCATCTATCGATTAGAGCATGAATATGGAGCACAATGTCGTTTCGTTCCTAAAAATTATTTTAAAGCTTGTTGGATTACGTCGGATAACGAAGAGCAATTAGAATCTTTCAAACGAGCAAAAGCGCGCTACATAGCTCACGATAAAGAAGGTAACCTTGTATTTTTAGCGGAAACGCCGTTTTTGTTAACTATGGCAGAACAAGATTATCCAGACATCACTTTCCACAAATCATCGGCTTTTAAACTGGAAAAGAACTAAGCTTCCATTGTTGTTTGCGCTTCTTGATCTTCGAAGTATTGCCGTCGGATCAATCCATCAGCCAAACCAACTTTTGGAACAATCATTTCATCAATTCCACCACGCTCCATCGCGCGCAAATAAATCATCCCACCAGGAATGATCACATCGGCACGGTCACGCTTCACATCCAGCTTTTGAACCATTTCTTCTGGTGTAAATCCTTTGAGGTATTCAATCTGATCCCGCAATTCCTGTACAGTTAAATTCTCCCAGTTTTTATGCCCGCAAAGCTTGTAGAACTTGTTGATATTCCCACCTGTCCCTACAGCATATTTCGGTTCGTATTTAGCAACCATTTCTTGAATCCAAGCATCAAACTCGTCCCAGCTGTCATTTCTTTGTATTCCTTCTTTCAATCGAACGGTTCCAAGGTCGAAAGAATGCCAATCCACGCGCTCTCCGTTTCTAAAGAAGTTAATTTCGGTGCTACCTCCACCGACGTCAATAAGCATATAACTTTCCTCAGCGTTGATTCTACCAGTATTCAAAATCCCTTCGTACAGAATATTTGCTTCCTCCTCCCCGGGAATAATTTCAATTTGAACGCCTGTTTTCTCCAGAATTTCTTCGATAATTTCCTGTCCGTTTTCAGAATCACGCATAGCAGAAGTTGCGGTTGCGCGGTAGCCTTGAACTTCAAAAATTGAGCAGAGGTAATTGAAGGAATGCCCCATTTGGATTAACTGTCCACGTTTTTTATCGCTAATTCGACCAGAAACAAAAGCATCCTCACCCAAGCGAACAGGCAATCGAACCAAGGTTAATTTTTTGAACCCAATACCATTTCCTGTATCGTAGACCTCTTCAAAAAGCATTCGGATGGCATTGGAGCCAATATCAATCGCAGCATATCTTAGCATAGTACAAGTATAACCTTTATCGACGCTGATAAAAAGCGAGTAGAATTGAATCTTTCAACAATCGATTAACAGTAAATTAAAAACGGGAGTACGAATGCTCCCGTTTTTATTAATTCATTCAAAAAGCTGCCAATTACTACCAACCGCCTCCTAAAGAACGATACATTCCTACTAAGGCATGCATTTGTTGCATTTTTGTTTCTACCAACTCAAACTTTGCTTCTAGAGCATCTCGCTGCGTCAACAATACCTCCATATAATCAGCTCTAGCTGAAGCAAATAAACTTGTGGAAATTGCGACTGATTCTGTTAGTGCATCCACTTCTTTCTCCTTGAACTCATAGCTTTGCCTTAGGTTTTGAATTTCAGAAATTTTATTATTTACCTCTAAAAAGCCATTGAGGATTTTCTGCTCATAATTATAAATGGCCTGAATTTGCTTAGAACTTGCAGCTGCATACTGTGCCTTTATCGCATTTCGATTGATCAAAGGTGCTACCAAATCCCCTGCCACGTTGTACAATAGCGATTGCGGTGTATTAATTAAATACTTAGGGTTGAACGCCTGAAAACCAACTCCTGCCGTAATTCTTAACGAAGGATAAAACTCAGCTTTTGCCGCTTTCACATCTAATTTTGCGGCTTTTAATGCAAGTTCTGCTTGACGAATATCAGTTCTGTTCTCCAGTAACTGGGAAGGGACTCCAGCGTAAATTGTATCTGGAATTGTAAGATTAAAAAGCTTGGCATCTCGAGGAATTGGCTGAGAGAATCTACCGAGAAGGAAATTTAAATGATTCTCAGTTTCGATGATTTCTTGTTCAATGTAATATTGCCGACTCTGATTTTTGTAGACTTCTGCTTGAAACTTCTTCACAGCAAGTTCTGTCACACGTGCAGCGTTCTTCTGCTTCTTCACGATTTCCANTGCATTCTTTTGAATCTCCAAGTTTTGCTTTAAGAGTTCCAGTTTCATATCTGCCGCCATCAGTTCGTAATAGGTTTCTGTAATTTCGGCAACCAGTTGGGTCACCATAAAATTTCGACCTTCTAGCGAAGCCAAATAACGCGAAGTCGCTGCATCACGGGAATTTCGCAACTTCCTCCAGATATCAATTTCCCATGAAGCATTCGCTGCGACAAGGAAGTCAGGTAACGCCTCGGGAAACTCTACGCCTGGCATGATTTCCGTATTGGCATCATTGGCTCCTTGACTTGTGTACCTTCCAACTTTTTCAACGCCAGAACCTATCTGAGCATCAACAGAAGGCAGAAGTTCACCTTTTCTTGTCAATATTTCCGATTGGCTAAATTTGATCTCTTGCAACATCATGTTCAGTTCTTGGTTGTTGCTTAAAGCTGTGTCAATCATCGCAATCAAATTGGGGTCGACAAAAATATCTCTCCAGTGCAACTCAGCACTATTCAAAGAGTCCGCTGCCACTCCATAGTTTTCTGGAACTGCCGTATTCTCAGTTCTATCGATAAAGTTTGGAATCTTGCATCCTGTTAACATGAGGGTTAGCAGTAGGATTCCCATCCACTTAAGTTTATTTCTATTCTGCATTTTCTACAAATTCTTCAGTTAATGATCTTTCATCTTCTTGTTTAATCAAGGTTCTTCCTGATGCTAAACTTCCAAAAACGAAGTAGAGTCCCGGCACCACAACAACCCCGAAAATAGTTCCGAATAGCATGCCCCCTAGCGCACACGCGCCGATGGTTTGATTGGCTATTGCACCAGGGCCCGTCGCTAAAACCAAGGGAATCAGTCCTGCAATAAAGGCAAACGAGGTCATCAAAATCGGTCTGAATCTAACTTTCGCTCCTTCGATTGCTGCTTCGAATACGGACATTCCTTGCTCATGTTTTTGAACAGCGAACTCGACAATCAGTACAGCGTTCTTTCCGAGTAAACCGACCAACATCACCATCCCCACTTGCGCGTAGATATCATTCGATAACCCCAAGGTTGACAGCAGTAAAAACGAACCAAAAATCCCCGCAGGAAGTGAAAGAATAACAGCCAAAGGAATAATAAAACTTTCGTACTGCGCTGCTAAAACGAGGTAAACGAATGCTAATACGATTAAAAAGATATAAACAGCTTCATTTCCGCGCTCTACCTCATCTTTGGACAATCCAACCCAGTCGATATCATAGCCTCTTGGCAGCGTTTCTTTGGCTACTTCTTGAATTGCTGCAATGGCTTCACCACTACTATAGCCTTCCGCCTGAACACCATTTATTGCCGATGATGTGTACATGTTGAACCTCGTGATTTCATTCAGACCTTGTGTTTTTTTAACTTTCATGAAAGAACTGTACGGAACCATTTCTCCATGTTCACTTTTCACGTATAAATTCAATAGATCATCAGGAATTCTTCGGTATTCAGCTCCTGATTGGACGTAAACCTTGTAAAACGTTCCAAATCGAATAAATCCGAGCTCGTATGTACTTCCGATCAAAACAGAAAGGTTATCCATAGCTTTTCCGATAGAAACGCCTTTCTGCATGGCGGCTTCGTTGTCTATTTCCAACTCATATTGGGGATAATCTGAAGCGAAGAACGTAAAGAGTCCTGACAATTCTTTTCGCTTGTGTAAAGCTTCCATAAACTCATCGTTCACCTTTCCAAATGCCTCATAATTACCTGAATTAGTTTTATCCAGCAATCGCAGTGCAAATCCACCTGCCGCTCCATAACCAGGCACAGCGGGCGGCTCGAAAAACTCGATTGTTGCCCCAGGGATTTCCCGCATTCGTTCTTCGAGTTCCTCAATAATTTCTGTCACTGTTCTACCGCGTTCTGACCAATCTTTTAGGTTGATAAGACAAGTTCCAGCATTCGAGCCACGCCCCTCGGTTAAGACTTCATAGCCAGCCAAAGCAGACACTGACTTAATCTCTGGGATTTGTTTGGCGATATGCTGCAAGTCTCTCGCAACTGCGTTGGTTCGTTCTAACGTTGATCCTGGGGGCGTTTGGATGATGGCATAAATCATTCCTTGATCTTCATTCGGAATGAATCCCGACGGAAGTGTCTTGGAAACCCCAATAATTCCAAACCCGAAAAGAACCAGTAGTCCAAAGGTGATCAAACGGCGATTGACGATATAACCAAGTAATTTGGTGTACTTCCCAGTCAACTTATCAAACCCTCGATTGAACAGTGCTATGAATTTTGCCACTGGAGAAAGCTTCTTAGGTTTTCCGTGGTTGTTTTTTAGAATCATTGCACAGAGTACTGGAGTCAAAGTCAGAGCCACCAAGCCAGAAAGGACAATTGCCGTTGCCATGGTGAGTGCGAATTGACGGTAGAAAATCCCCACTGGCCCTGGTAAAAATGCTATAGGAACGAACACTGCGGTCATTAATAAAGTAATCGCGATAATAGCACCGCTGATTTCCCTAAGCACTTCTTTTACAGACCTGTAGGGCGAGAGTCCCTTTTCCTCCATTTTTTCATGTACGGCTTCTACTACAACAATTGCATCGTCCACAACAATTCCAATCGCTAAAACCAAAGCAAACAAGGTGATTAAGTTGATGTTTAATCCAAAGACCTGCATAAAAGCGAAGGTTCCGATTAGCGAAATTGGTACTGCTAGCGTTGGAATCAAGGTAGACCTCAAATCACCTAGGAACAAATAAACTACGAGTGCAACAAGAAGAAAAGCTTCCAGAAGCGTGTGCAGTACTTTTTCGATGGAGGCATCCAAGAAATTCGAAACATCATAACTTATTTCGTAATCCATTCCCGGAGGAAAAGAAGTCTTCTTAATTTCTTCCAATTTGGTTTTAACTTCTTCTATGACATCACTTGCATTACTGCCATAGGTTTGTTTGAGGGTAATCGCGGCAGAAGGATTATCGTCTAGATTGGAGTAAATATCATAGAACTCGCTTCCAAATTCAACATCTGCAATCTCCTTTAGATACAGAATCTCTCCATCTGGATTGGACTTTACAATGACATTTTCGTATTCTTTTTCCTCGTTGAATCGTCCTTTATAAGTGAGAACATATTCAATGGATTGTGATTTCTTTCCAGAACTCTGTCCTAATCTTCCGGGGGAACCGATAACGCTTTGCTCTTCTAGCGCTTTCATCACCTCTTCGGCTGAAACATTGTACGCTCTCATTCGATCTGGCTTCAGCCAAATTCGCATTGCATATTGTCGCGTGCCGAGGATACTTGCATTTCCAACGCCGTGAAGTCTTTGCAACTCGGGTAGAATGTTGACATTGGCGTAGTTGTAGAGGAATTTCTCATCAGCATCATCATCCTTACTAAACAAGTTAATGTACATGAGCATGTTGGGCTGGGCAATATTCACGATAACTCCTTCACGTTGCACCAACGGCGGAAGTCTATTCATCACTTGCTCTATCCTGTTTTTCACCGAAACTACAGCCTGATTTGGGTCTGTATCCAAGTCGAAAACAATTTGAATCGTTGCTTCTCCAGCGCTCGTCGCATCTGAAGTCATATAAGTCATTCCAGGAGCTCCATTTATGGATTTCTCAAGTGGAATCAGAACCGTGTTTACGAGGACATCAGCACTAGCTCCTGGGTAAGCAATGGCCACGTTTACGCGAGGTGGAGCTACCGAAGGAAACTGAGATGTCGGTAAAGTATTTATCGCCAATACCCCTAAAAAGATAATCACTAGTGAAATGACTATAGCAAGTACAGGTCTTCGTATAAATCTGTTAAACATTTCTTTTAATTTATTCGTTAATTACTCAGCGTACAATTTCAATTGCGACATCACTTTGTGAGGTTCTTGATATTTGTATTGAATTTTATCGTTGTTGTGAACCTTTCGTATTCCTTCAAGTAAAATTTTATCACCTTCGGCCAAACCTGAACCAACTACATAGAGATCTTCTAGTTCCGCTCCGATTTTTATCTGTTTCATGTGTACGCGATTTTTAGAATCAACAACGAACACATATTTCTTGTCTAAAATCTCGAAAGTGGCTTTTTGAGGAATGATGAGTGCATCTTTCAAAGGAACGGTCATTCGAATATTTCCAGTTTCTCCATGTCTTAGCAATCCTTCTGGATTTTGAAAAGTCGCTCTGAAGGCGATGTTACCAGTTTCGTTGTTGAAATCAGCCTCAATTGTTTCTACAACGCCTGTGTATTGAAATGGCTGATTGTTGGCCATAATTAACGTAACTTTCGCTGCGCCCTCATTGCTATGATTCATCTTATAGTCCAAGTATTCAGCTTCTGGAACGTTGAAATACACCCACATTTGACTATTGTCCGATAGGCTAGAAAGTAATTCTCCTTCATCTAAAAGACTTCCAAGTCGCACGTTGAATTTATCCATGATCCCATCGAAAGGAGCTTTGATTTGTGTAAAATCAAGATGAACTTGTGTTAGTGCTAACTCTGCTAATGCTTTGTCGTATTTTGCTCTAGCAAGTGCCAATTCATTTTTTGAAACAATCTCACTATCAGAAAGTGATTTTGTATTCAAGTATTCAATTTCGGCATAATTTGCCTCCGCTTTTGCTTTTTGCTTTTCGGCATTGTAGAGAAGTGGCATGATTTGAAACATGAGTTGTCCTTTTTTAACGAACTGTCCCTCATCCACATAAATTTTCTCTAGATATCCTCTTTCCAGCGCCCTCAATTCTATATGGCTAATGGAATGGATTTGACACACATAATCTCGTTGAGAGATCGTATCCATTTTGACAACATTGGTAACGAGAAATTCCACTTTTTCCTCTACCTTTTTATCTTTTTCGGCGCAGCTTGTTACTCCAAGCAAAGTCGACAAGACTGCGAGCATAAGTACTCTTTTCATATTTTTTTTGTTTGGTTCATGGAATTTCTTCCACGCGTTTAGAGAGCAATCCAGTGAGATTACTTTATGTTTTTATTGTTTGATTGATTTTGAGATTGGGCAAAACGATCGTTGCCGTCAAAAACGAATTAGAATTTCGTTATTTCAATGAAATCAAAGTCTAAAGACCTGAATCAAAACATATCGTTTTTCATCATGGATACTTTGATTTAAATCCTCTTTGGAAGAATATGATTGTNCGTTTTGGAAATACCCAATTGCATNATAAAATAGAAAGCGCTGATTACCAGCAGATTGCCCGTTTCTCTTAACCTTTCCGTTTGATTCCTCATCATCATCGTCTTCTTCATCTAGCACTAATTCAAGATCACTATCCTGGGACAGTTCGTAACCTCGAGAGAATTCAAACGTGTTGCCACCTTTTAAATCGATAGATTCACAAGACGGATCAATTAAGGAAAACTGGCCTGTTCCAGTTGAGAGATAATGTCCGCTGGATTCGCTTAACTGCGATCCAAATACGAAAGCACCATTAATTAAAATGACTGCTTGTAATAAGAAAATGCGGAAAGTTGACATCATAATTCTATCTGCAACAAAATTAACGAGGTTATCGATTCAACACTTCAAAATAGCTTGTTATTTTGTTACCGATATGTTAAAAGAATACAGGTTAGCCTTGCATTTTTTCTGCAAACATTTCGTAGGTTTTCTTTTGCGATCGAATCTTTAATCCGTTTTGAACAACGTACTTGTTTTGCTGCTTTCCGTCGATCACTCTGGCTTTTTGATTGTCTTTCAATTGAAACTCTAGCGTTGCACGAATCTCATTTTTGATGTCGACATCCAATATCGGAGTGGCTACCTCTACCCGTCGATCTAAATTTCGTCCCATCCAGTCTGCCGAGCTGATGTACATCAATTCATTATCTCCATTTGCAAATACTAAAACTCGCGAATGCTCTAAATAGCGATCTAGAATACTAATGACTTGAATGTTTTCACTCAACCCTTTCACTCCGGGCACCAACGAGCAAATCCCTCGAATAATCATTTGAATTTTTACACCGGCAATACTTGCTTTGTAAAGGCGCTCTATCAAATCTTCATCTACGAGGTTATTGAGTTTCAAAATAATGTATGCAGGCTTCCCCGCTTTTGCATTCGAAGCTTCCTTGTCAATAAGATCACTTAACTTTCGTCGAACGTTAAAGGGCGAAACGATCAATTGGCGATATGTCCCGCGAATGTAATTCTTCCTGAAAAAGTCGAACACCTTGTACACCTCTTTCGAAATTTTGGGATTTGCTGTCCAAATAGATATATCTGTGTAAGCCTTGGCAGTTCCTTCGTGAAAGTTACCAGTACCGACATGCGCAATGTACTGCATTTGATTGCGTTTCTTTCGAGCGATCACGATAAGTTTACAATGTACCTTCAAGCCTTCCACGCCAAATATCACACGAACACCGTTGTCTTTTAGCTTTCTGGAGAGCAACATGTTGTGCTCTTCATCAAAACGTGCTCGAAGCTCCATTACTGCGGTTACTTTCTTGCCGTTTTTAGAAGCATTAATTAGCGCATTGACGATATTGGAATTCTCAGCCACGCGATACATATTAATTTTAATCTCCGTTACCGNAGGATCAATAGCGGCTTCTCTAAGAATATCAATTGTGTGACTGAAACTTTGGAAAGGATAATTGAGCATAATATCCTGCTTTTCGATAACTCCTAACAAACTCGGTTTGTTGATCAATTCAGGGTGTCTTGAAGGTGTCCACTTTGGGAAAGTGTGTTTTTTCAATCCAAAATCGGGGAATTTCATAAAATCCCGAAGATTGTGATAACGTCCACTCGGAATAATATTCCCAGAAAGCTTAAGTGTTTTCTTGAGATAATCCAGTAAATCTGTAGAAATCTTTTTATCATAGACGAATCGAACTGGTTGTGCTTTTCTTCGTTTATGAATCCCCTTGGATAATTTTTCCATCATCGACTCGTCAATATCTTCATCGATATCTAACTCAGCATCACGGGTCATACGAACCGCACAAGCTTCAATTTTTTTGTAAGGAAAGATTTTAAAAATTTGGGACAGTCCCAAGCGAATAACATCGTCCAAAAACATGACATAGCGCGACGTACCGACTTGCGGCAACACTAAAAAACGAGGTAGAATGGCAGAAGGCACTTCGATCAATGAATACTTGACTTCAGACTCATTCTGCATAATCATTTTAACCGCCAAATAGGATGACTTGTCCGTTAAGTCTGGCAACGATTTCTTGCTCAGCATAATTGGAACGAGCGCAGGACGCACCGTTTCTTTAAAATATTTGAGGGCAAACTGCTTCTGCTCTTCGGTGAGCACTTTTTCGTTGATCAAATGAATCTCAGCTTTCGCTAATTCGTTCACGAGTACACTGTACGTTTCGAGGAACTTCGATTCTTGTGCGATGACTTTTTTACTGATTCGATCCAATAACTCCTCAGGATCATCATACAGTTGTTGGCGTGCTTTTTTTCCAAGTTGAAGCATCCTCCGCACGGATGCCACACGCACCCTAAAAAACTCATCACGATTATTTGAAAAAATTCCCAAAAATCGTACGCGCTCGATAAGCGGATTTTTCGGGTCTATTGCTTCCTGTAGCACGCGCTCGTTGAAAGACAACCAACTCAATTCTCGGTTTTGCAATAACTTATTTTCTATAGATTGGATACTCATTTTATAAAGAAAGAGATGAAAATGAAGACTTGTATTAACTCTATTTTAAGTAATTGTGAAATTAATAAACTCTGGGTCATTACGGCATATACTAACGAATTTAGACTTCCATTTGAGGAAGGTTTTTCAAAAATTCCAAGTTTCCGTTTTCANGATCGATTTTTGCATAAATGTGATCACGTCCATTGGTCATCATCAAAAAATCGACCTTGAGCACGTAGTTGTAGCTCGCGATCTGTCTAAAAACTGCTTCGGACAGTTCGATTTCAGGCGCTTTACATTCTACAATTAATTTCGGTTTTTGATCCATTCCGAACACCACGACATCTGCTCTTTTAGAGCGCTCATGATACTTCAAAGCCACTTCAACACCCATTAAACCCATTGGAATGCCATTTTGATTCAAAAAATGAATCACATGCTGTCGCACCCACTCCTCAGGTGTTAGCACCAGCTTTTTCTTACGGATCAAGCAATGGACATAAACTACTCCTTCCGATTTTGTCAAATCTAGAGGTGCCTTCGGAAGATTTAATGGAGTGATCATAGTAAACGCTCGTGAGTCTGTAACTTACGAACAAAATTAAAAGAATTCCCTCAGGAATTAGTACGTTTGTTGGTATCAATACATTGATTTGAATCGTATGCGAAAACTGCTTTTGGCCTCATTATTATTTTTCTTTTTGTTCGATTCATTTTCACAAGATTCACTAGTTGGAAAAAACGAATTTGGAATTGGGTTGAATCGATTTGTGCCGTACTTAAAAATGAGACAAATCCATTTCGCTTTTCATTAGAATACCGAAGACGATGGAAGGAAACAGAAAAATACCAGCACTTCGTTGCAATTAGGGGACTTGGGAATTACAATAGTAATGCTGGATTCAAACCTATTTCTACTAAAACGTATATTGGTTTCGAACTGGGACACTGGTCACGACGAACAAAAGAAGATACACGATGGCATTTATCTTGGGGAGCTTCTCTGGGTTATTATCAAACCATTCAAAAAATCAATCCCTTGGATAAAAATCCATATGACCTTATTCAACCTGAGTCCTTTTCGAGAAGCATTTATCGATTGGGTGTCTCGCCGAAATTTGGCGTTGAATATGCTTTCAGTGAACGTTTTTTCGCTCAACTAATCATGGCTGTCGGTTTTGCGACAAAATATTACGGTAGCGTTGATCACTTGGAATCCAATAGCGCTGGAACGTTCTCAGCACAATTCCCAGCTATTAGTGTACACTACGTTTTTTAAGCGGCTGACGTGGAATTAAAAATGGGGTGTTTTTTTGTACTCACCATTCTCTTCTGACTTTTTAAAATCAATCGTATAATTGAACACCTTTCCATCTCGTGTTGTGTAGGTTAAATAGTCGTAATTCCCTTGATGCGTGATCGTATAAGAACCCGATTTTATTCCTAGCAGGATTTCATCGTAACGTTTTTTAATGGTTGAACCTTGACTCAAATCTTTGTTCAATTCCAATTCAATTTGACGTTCTTTACCAGCATATTTTGCATAAAGTGCATCGCCTTTTTCATTGAAAGCAACCTGAATATTTTTCGCTTTCCCTTTGTCCTCTTTAAATTGAATGTAATAACTTGGCATTGACGCATTCACGTTGGGGTCAATCACTCGAAGTAAGTGAAACGGTTGCATTGGAAGTGTTTCTTCGTCGAAACGTTCGTAAATTTTTAGAACACCTGAATCCAATTTTCCATAAACCATTTGACCTCCTCCAGCCCACCAGGTTGAAAAAGCAAATTTTGCATCTGCAGGAATCCCGTTGGATTTAAAATCTTTGATTTCCATAAAATTATTTGCCTTGAGGAGCGTATATGCACCCATGAATTCTGCGTCTTCCAAAAATACACTTCTGATATTCCCGTCCTGCTCCTGATTACTACGAACTTTAAAAGTGGCATTTTTCGAATATGAGAGTGGCTGAGAAAGGTCCTCATACGATTCCAAATAGAACGCTTGATTGCTTTCAAATTCAATCTCTGTGAATTCTTTTTCAATCCAGTTTTTCACGTTTTTAGCAACGGTATCCGAACGTAAAAAGGCTGACTTCTCTCTAAAATTCACCGTTTTCTCTGAACGAATTGTGAGCATTTTACCATTTTTTGCGTGTACGGTATTGTCTATTTCTTTGGTATGAACAGCAATGAGATCTTTTTCTTCAAAGTAATAAAACCTTGTCACAATTGTATACTCCGAACAACGCGTTTCAGACTTAAATACGCGATTTTCCGCTTTCTGATATAGTTCAGATTCCGTTTCGCAATCGCCTAATACTCGTTTTCGCTTTGCCATTAATTTCAATTCACGTTCTTCAAAATTGAAAGGAAATAATAAAGGTTTATGGGGTTGAGCTTCCTCCTCGTTTTTGGAGTTTAGTTCATTTTTAGAATCTTGCTTGTTTTCATTACTGCAGGACGCGAGCAGGAAACCCAATGCAAGGGCAACGGAAAGTTTATAGATCATGTTCTGATTATTTCATACCCATTAAAAGTAGTTCAATATCCTTGTATTTAAGGTCGAACACTTTTCCGAGAACTTCGCTGGTTAGAATTCCTTTGTAAATATAAACACCGCCTCTAAATCCAGGATCCTTAACGATCATATCCTTTGGACCGCCACAGGCTCCCATATCTATTAAAACAGGTGAGAAAATATTAGAGAGTGCAAACGACGCGGTACGTGACACACTCGAAGGAATATTTGGTACGCAGTAATGTATGATGTCGTGCACTCTAAAGGTTGGTTTGTCGTGCGTTGTGATTCTAGAAGTTTCAAAACAGCCTCCTTGATCGATACTAACATCGACAATAACAGATCCACTTTTCATGCTCTGCACCATTTCTTCAGTCACCACGCAAGGCGTTCTTCCCAGAGGCGCGCGTAAAGCACCAATAGCTACATCTGCTCGCATTAACGACTTTGCAAGTACCTTTGGTTGAATCACTGAAGTGAAAACGCGAGAACCTAAATCATTTTGAAGTCGACGTAATCGCGAAATTGAATTATCGAAAACTTTTACAGAGGCACCTAGACCGATGGCAGCTCTGGTAGCACTCTCTCCTGCCGATCCTGCACCTATAATCACCACTTCTGCGGGTTGTACTCCTGGAATACCGCCGAGCATCATTCCTTTGCCTTGATTAAACGAGGAAAGTAAATTTCCAGCAACGAGTATTGCCGTTGTGCCGGCGATTTCGCCCATTGTTCTTACGACTGGAAAAACACCACTTTCATCTCTGATGTAGTCCCAAGCAATCGCTGTTACTTTTTTCTCCATTAAATTTTGGAGAATTTTTTTCGGTTGTATGGAGATTTGAAGCGCTGAGATTAAGGTTTGATTCCCAGGCATCATTTCTATTTCTTGCTCAGAAGGTGGTGCCACTTTGAAGATCAGATCGCATTGAAAAACCTCTTCTGTATTGTGAACAATTTCTGCTCCTGCTTCACTGTAATCATTATCGGAAAAATTAGACCCTTCTCCACTTTTCGATTCGACTCGAACGCGATGACCATTAGCGACCAACAACGAAACTGTTTCTGGTACAAGTGCTACGCGCCGCTCTTGAAAAGAGGTTTCTTTAGGAATCCCAATAAAGAGACTTCCCTTTTTGCGAGCAATTTCTAGAGTTTCCTCCTTCGGTTGCAAGCTCCCTTGCTTCATCAAATGCTTCAATAATTCCGGATCTGTGATCATACGTTTACAGTTAAAGTTCTGCTATTANCCTCATTGACACGAATATACGACCAAATCGTGTTATCAGGCAGCAAAGACTTGATTTTTTCTGGCCATTCAATCAAACAAACGCCATCAGAATATAACATTTCTTCGATACCAATGTCTAGTGCTTCCTCTTCACTCTCCAGCCTATAAACATCAAAGTGGTACACCTTACCATACATTTGACTTTCATAAACATTTACGAGAGAATACGTTGGAGAGCCTTCCGCTTCGACAATTCCCATGGCGTTGAGCAATCCAAGAATAAAAGTCGTTTTACCAGCTCCCATTTCCGCATCAAAAGCAAAAACTCTTCGATGTCCGTAATCCTCCAAAAACTGTTTTGCTATTCTTGGGATGTCAGAAGTCGTTTCGATATGATAAGATCTGTCGTTATTCATCCCGTGTATGTACTGTGATAAAGGGAAAAGGTTACAGTATTACGCTTATAATTTTTTAGATTTTTTCAAGAATCAATTTAGCAATATCTATCGCTTTTTCCTTGTTGATCGCATCATCATTATCAACCTTTACATGTACATGTATCATGACGGAGCCTTTCAAAAAAGTAAGTTGTGCCATTCCATTTCCCCACATCGCTATTTCTCCGACACCATTCACTTCAACACCATCTTTATAAACTTGCGTAGAACGATTGAATTTTTCTTCATTCGCATCTTTGACTAGGACAATCATAACTTCACTTGGCATTTCAATCTCCATAGGCTTACCTCCGATTTCCATGGATTTCGTCACCTTTTTATCCTCCCATTCGAATGTACAAGTTGGATACGTGTAATCTTTATCCTTCATCGCGATCTCAAAACTCGACTCCACGCCAATAATGGCTCGAATGTCTTCGGATGAAACGATTTCACAAGGAGAATCGGGTACTTCCATTTTTTGAGATTCATTTTTTGCACTGGAATTGTCTTCTTTGGGGTTCTTCGACTCAGCGCTGCAAGCAAATACCATCAATAGGGATAAGCATGAAGTAAATAGGATCAATTTTTTCATAAGAATAGGTTTTAAGTCAAAATACGAAAAACAAATATACTTTATGACTTCATTGTGAAGTTGTTTCTAAACGATAGGAGTGTCGATATGATAATACACCTATGATTACCAGTTATTTATATCGTACATTAAATNAAACAANANAAAATCAATTGGTTATGGAACAGAACATTCAAAACAACGCTAAGAATGAGCACGTTATTCTTCAATTACCAGGCATTGACAAAAAGTGGGTACGACACAATGGAAAATGGGTCGATCAAAATTCCTTACCCGCAATCAAGAGTGAATCCGTCGAAGCAAATGAAGGCCATTCCCTTTCAGACCGTCAAGTTCACAATCCTTGGTGGAAGTTTTGGACTAGTAACGCTTAAAAAGATCTTCAGATTTATTTTGAATCGAGTACGACAAACGGAATTAATACTTCTTCAAGGGAAATTCCACCGTGTTGAAAGGTATTCCCATAATAATTCACGAAATGGTTGTAATTATTTGGATAGACGAAGAAGTCCGTATCCCGTGCAAAAACATACTCAGAAGAAAGGCTTGACTTTGGTAAAAACGCGTCTTGCGGATTTGTTACCTGAAAGACATCTTTGTCCTTGTAGGATAGATTTCGTCCTACTTTGTAACGAAGATTCGTATTCGTGCTGCGCTCTCCCATTATTTTCACTGGAGAATCTACGCGTACCGTTCCATGATCCGTCGTAATGACCAATTTACGTCCTGATTCAGCAATTTTCTTGACGATATCATGCAACGCTGAATGATCGAACCAAGACAATGTTAGCGATCGATAAGCGGATTCGTCATCTGCAAGTTCGCGTATCACCTCCATCTCTGTCCTAGCGTGCGAAAGCATATCAACAAAATTATAGACGATAACATTCAACTTATTGTCTAACAATTTATTGAAGTTGTCTGAAAGTTTCTTACCAGCGTCAAGGTTGGTGATTTTATTGTAGGACCATTTGATGTCTCGACCTAATCTTTTCAGATGAGCTTCNAGTAAATCATGTTCGTGATTGTTTTTACCGCCTTCGTCTTCTTCCGACTTCCACCATTGTGGATATTTCTTGGCAATTTCGGAAGGCATCAACCCAGCGAAAAATGCATTTCTTGCGTATTGTGTTGCTGTTGGGAGGATGGAATAAATGATTTCTTCGGTTTGGATGGAAAAATAACGCGAAAAAATAGGCGCAAGGACTTTCCATTGATCGTATCGCAAGTTATCAACAACAAGAACGAATGGATTCTCATCATCTAACAGCGGGTTGATTTTGTTTTTTATCAGCGTATGTATCATTTGTGGCGCTTCTTCCACACCATTCAACCAATCGAGGTAGTTATTTTCTATAAATCGAGAGAATTGTGCATTTGCCTCCTTTTTCTGCATGTTGAGAATTTCTTGCATTCCGCTATCCTCAATATTTTCGAGTTTCAATTCCCAATACACAAGTTTGTCGTAGACTTCTCGCCATTCATCTTGATCCAAACGGCTATTCAATTGCATCCCAAGCTCTCTGAATTCTCTTTGGTAATTCGAATTGGTGGTCTGAGAAACGAGTTTGTTTTTATCTAGATTCTTTTTAATCGCCAGTAAAATCTGGTTGGGATTGACTGGTTTGATCAAGTAATCAGAAATATTGCTACCGATTGCTTCTTCCATGATGTGTTCTTCCTCACTTTTGGTGATCATCACAACGGGAACATGCGGTTTTGCCTTTTTAATTCTCGTCAATGCTTCCAAGCCAGTGATACCGGGCATATTTTCATCGAGAAAGATGATATCGAAATCGGATTCGGCGTTTTTATCCACGGCCGTCGAACCATTATTGACTGGAACCACCTCGTATCCTTTTGATTCAAGAAACAAGATATGTGGTTTCAATAAGTCAATTTCGTCGTCTGCCCAAAGGATTTTAACCTGCATATTGCTGATATTTTTTAGTTTTACAATTCGATTTAAAAGTATGCAATTGCAATCAAAACTCGGTATTAAAAACAAGAAGAAAATATTTAACGATCCGGTTTACGGATTTATTTCAATTCCCCAAGAGTTTATTTTCGACATTATTGAACATCCTTACATGCAACGTCTTCGGCGAATCAAGCAATTAGGGATGACACATTTGGTGTATCCAGGTGCTCTACATACACGTTTTCATCACGTTTTAGGCGCTATGCACCTGATGTCGAAAGCCATTGCCACCATTCGAAGAAAAGGACATCTAATAAGCGATGCTGAAGAACGCGGCGCTTTGTTGGCTATTCTCTTACACGATATCGGTCATGGACCGTTCAGTCATGCTTTGGAACATGACATTGTCACTGGTGTGCATCACGAAGACCTTTCGATTTTTTTTATCGAAAGGTTGAATGAGGAAATGAATGGAGAATTGGGACTGACTTTAGAAATTTTCAAAAATACATATCCAAAAAAATTCTTACACCAACTAGTTTCTAGTCAACTCGACATGGATCGAATGGATTACCTGAACCGTGATAGTTTTTATACAGGTGTGAGTGAAGGTAAAATTGGAAGTGATCGTATCATAGAGATGTTGAATGTGGTTGACGGAAATCTTGTTTTGGAAGAAAAGGGCGTTTATTCGATAGAGAAATTTCTTGTTGCACGCAGATTGATGTACTGGCAAGTTTATCTGCACAAAACCGTGGTTGCTGCCGAATTTATGCTGATCCACGTGCTTCGAAGAGCAAAGGAGCTCATGATGGAAGGAAAGGACATTTTTTGTAGCCCTGCACTTTCCTACTTTCTCAAAAACACCGTCACACAAGAAGATTTTAAAAACAATCCCAAAACGCTGGAATACTTTGCTCAGCTAGATGACTATGATATTCTTGGGGCGATTAAAGTTTGGCAATTGAATGAAGACATTGTTTTGAGTCAACTTTCGAGACGACTAATTGAACGCAAACTGTTTAAAATTCAAGTTTCAAAGGAGCCCTTTACTGAGTTGCAAATCAATGAAATGAAGTCTGTTATCGCTGCTAAACTTGGAATTGCTATTGAAGATACTAAATACTTCGTTTACAACAACATACTAACGAACAGTGCGTACAATGATTCGAAGGAACACATTAATTTATTGATGAAAGATGGAGAAATTGTAGAGGTATCGAAAGCTTCTGATAATTTGAATATTTCAGCTTTATCAGAACCCGTGGAGAAATACTTTATCTGCTATCCTGTTTTTAATTCAACACCGCCTCAACAACTTTCATTGTTAAACGGTATCGATTAATTCTCTGAAGAATTCGTGATTTACTCTCTTGCGAGTTTCCCGGCTTTCCAATCTTGGACCAGCTTAGCCCAAGCATAAGGATTGAACAAGTTGTTCGCTGGAAGTTGTCCGTTGGTGTACAACTTGGTGTAGTATTGGTTTTGAGAAGTCCCGTATGCTAATGAAGGATCTCCTTCTAATCTTGCCGCTACGAAAGCCAAACTTTCTCCTGACAATTCTCTTTGCGCCCGACGAATGTCATCATCATAAGGTCTCATATCAATAAATGCTCTGGCAAAATCTTCTCTGGATGGCCATGGGTAAACTCTAACTTCGGGAAGATTTAGTGTGTCTCGCTGGAGCATGTGAATGATCGAATAGCGTTTTTCTGTCAGAGTATCTGGTACAACATAAGTTGAAGTTTGATACCCATAATAAGAGAAAATCAACGTATCACCAGGTGTTACAACGGTTGAAAAATAGCCGTAATAATCACCTATAACTCCACGTTTCAATGTTCGATCATAAACCGTGGTATATGGCATAGGGTCTAATGTTTCATCATTGATAACGACCCCTGAAAGCTGAATTAAAGATGAGTCAATTTTAGAAAGTTCTGCAAAGAGTGAGTCTTCCGTTTCTTGGGAAAAGCCTTTAAGGGAAAAACCGATTAAGAAAATTAGTGCTATTCTGAAAGGATGTCTCATATAATTACAATTCTACTGAATATAATCAATTTTGGTAAAACTTTTTCATTCTTTAACAAAAAAACAGGGGTATTTTGGTTGGTGGGACTAGGTCGTT